>ERZ1027057.3-NODE-3-length-108261-cov-15.845933_pt1 | contig 108261 bp, 131 predicted proteins | sample MGYA00519426_ERZ1027057 | MGnify/ENA primary metagenome ERZ1027057 (study PRJEB26926, sample SAMN06164563) | human gut metagenome | biome: ENVO:00009003; feature: ENVO:2100002; material: ENVO:00002003 | host: Homo sapiens | place: USA | collected 2012 ...
TCGGAGATGTGTATAAGAGACAGACCCCCACAACCCCCTGCGCCCGAAACTCCTGATGTGCCTACTCCTGGGCAGGGTGGCGGTGCTGGACTGTTTGGTAAAGGGTTCAAGATGCCTACGAGCATGAGTGGATTGATGGGAATGCTTCCTTTTGGTGCGCTTATCATGGGGATTGGTACGATATTAGGTCAGCAAGCGAAATATGAGTCTGCTCAGTACGGTGCTGAAAATGAATTTCAGCGTCGGAATAATAGGGGGAATCATTGGCTGCTGAATATGCTGACATTTGGTATATCCGGAGCCGAAGCCGAGAAGAAGGAAGTTGGTCGTAATGCGGCAACCCAGAACGATAGAGCGTTGGGGGATTATGCTGCTTTACATCGTATGTCCTATCGACAAGCGTTGGGAAGTCAATTTGTTAATTCATTTGGGGATAATGTTGATTATGTTACAGGTGGAAACACAACGTACCATGATTATAAGATGGCGACTGACTGGTCATACAGGCAGAAACAATCTGAACCGAAAGACCCAACAAAACTTGATTTATCAATGCTTGCTTTCCCAAGAACTGAGCAAGACGCAAAAGGTTGGAAAGAATGGGAACATGGTCAGAAGGTACAGCAGTTGAGGAATGCTGATAAGGCTGGGCTGGTAACGGACAGGGATGAACTTCCTACATGGGCTTCACGGACGCTGGGGTTGAATATGACAGACTATTTGTCGCAGGTTACAACTTTACAGAAAGCAGGAGCCTATGAACGGAACACTTCGCTTCATGATGTGAACCAACTGTTAATGGCTGGTAAGATTAGAGGCTTATCGGAAGATGACGCTGCTTCGGTGTTGGCGACAACCCGTTTTGACCGTTCAGGTCGTACAGGAGCCAACGTCGTACAGGCTTTCGACACTAACTTACAGGGTCTCGGAAAGAGTGACCAGTACATTGCGTCGACACTTGGGGAGTACTTACAATCGTTCAACCGTATGGCGGAAAATGTTCTTAACAGGACAGGTGGAATCAATACGGCTGGAATTGTACGTTCGATGACAAGTATCCAGAACGCTACTGGGATGGAGGGTCGCCAATTAGAGCGTGTACAGAACTCTTTGATGGGAAACAATATAAGTCAAGATGACGTCAGCCAAGCGTTGCTTTTGAGAACCGCAAGAGAGGTTGCTGGTCCCGATGCTCAATTATCGGATTTACAAGCGATGATTGAACAGATGCCGGAGAAACCTGAACTTCAGCAACAGTTCTTTGAAAGAATACAGAAGATGACGGGTGGGGGTGAAATGGGTCGACAGGTGATGAAGTCAATCTTCCCTAACTTGTCAATGACCGACATCATTGATTTGGAAAAGGCAACCGGAAACGATGCTCAGAAGATATTCCGACGTGGTCGTTCAACGGGTGCTGAATATTCTGAAGCGGAGGCTCGAAGTATGGTTGGTGACATCGCTGCTTCTACTGCCGCAACTCAGGACAGAAAAACCAAGGACGGATATGAAAAAATCCTTGGTGGTGAAGGTTCTATTGCTGCGGTTGTTAAGGCTATTAAAGACGAGGGTCCGATACCTGTTACAATCGTGGCTCCCGCTCCCGGAAGCGCAGGTTCTGGTTCAGGGCAACAGGGTGGCTTCCCTGCCTTACAACTTACCGATGAACAGTTACAGAAACTTCGGGAATCTGTTGCTGCTGGAACGAAGGATGGAGCGACCAAAGCGTTGAATAATTTAACAATCACTCAAGAATAAGGGTTATGGCAGAAGAGGAAAAGAAAATACCACCATATTCGACCGATTGGTTTAAGGGAATTGGAGATAGTCGCGAGGCAGCGACTATCCAAGATTTCCTTGACGACCTGAAGAAACAGGGGTATCAAGAAGACTTGACTGTCGACGACTTCTTAAAGTTTTCAGACGGTCATTGGACAAATGCGGAGATAATAATCAACAATTATTCTCCGCTTATGAAAGAGAAATATAAGAGCGAAATAGAGCAGAATAAGCCACCGTTGATTCCTATCGGTACTTGGTACGCTATACCGAACAAACAGATAACAACCGAACTTCAAGAGATACTTGCGTCCGACCTGTTTATGCGCCAGTATAGTAGTTTTTCGGCTTTCTGGTCGGATAAGCAAGCCGAACTTTTGACAGACCCCGAGTATGTTCCTTGGGACTCACCTACGAACAATGGGGACTCAAGTAGTTCGAAGCCTATCAACGACTCGTATGCAGCACGGAAGCGTGCGGCAGCGTTGGGTTCAGGTGATGAGAATAAGGAGTATCATGTTCAGATGAAGGCATTGAATATCAAAGTGTGGGTATATTCTCACGCTTTCGGTAAGATATACGACATCAGTTCATGGATAAGAACCTGTTCGACTCAAAAGGACTTTCAAATGGGGACATTTTCTTTCGAGTTGGTTCCTACTGATACGCTGACAATACAGACATTCGGGGATGATTTCGCTAACCATTTCAACATCACTGATAAGCGAGGGAGTATCAATCGTGATTGGTTCTCGAAGTTTATACAGCATAATGATATGGTCTTTATACGGTTCGAGAAACTGAAGAAAGAGAAGTACGAAGACCAAGGGAAGCGACAGTCGAGCACACACGTCGTAGAGCCGTCAGAATTGAATAACAAGTTGATATGGGATATGATGGGGTTGGTTGATACCGTTTCAACGAATGTAGATGCCAATAGCACTGATTATGCGGTGAACGTAAATGGACGAGACCTGTCGAAGTTGTTAGTTGAGGATGGTTCCTACTTTATTCCGTTGAAATTTGTTGAGGGAAGTCCCGACCGTTGGTTCTATGGTGGAGACCCGTCTTCATCGTGGTTCAAGCGTAATATGGTGACAGGTTCTTACGACTATTATTTTGCGTATGAATTCCAGAAAATTGATACGGTATCATCGTTCATTATTGACCAGTTGTCTAACATAGGTATCGTGCCTGACAGTATCTTTGCTCATTGCGCTCAACGTCCGGAAGCACGAGGGGTATGGCAGATGATAAAGATGTGGGTAGATTCACAACTGTCAGACAGACGTATCGTTGACCGTTCACTGACGAACCCCGAAGGAACCCTGATGGATTTCTTCAATAAGATTTGTCAGCAACCTTTCGTTGAATTTTGGGGAGATACGTGGGGGAATGAATACGACCTTGTGGCTCGCCAGCCACCGTTCACGAAGACAGCAATACAAAGTGTCGTTAATTCGAAACAGTATGTTGGAGTAGAGCCGAAAGATTTACTGTCGTATTCTCTTGAGTACGATAACCGTGTTTATGCTTGGTACAGGATAATGCCTCAGAATGCTTTGACAGGTAGTTCACAGTTTTCGTCATTGGCGTTGGTTCCTATTATCTTCCTGAATGAATACGTGGAGCGTTTCGGAAATAAGCGGTGCATCACGAATGACATCTACCTACCAGAAAAGAGCCTGAAAGGAAAGGACGATGAGAAGAATATCAACATAATGTCGCAAGCCTTGTCGAATGACCTGTTATACGTTGTGGAGACGACCTGTTATCTTCCGTTTACTCGTAAGGGAACGATAACGCTGAATGGGGATAGACGTATCAAAGTGGGGACGTTCATTATCTTAGAATCCACCCAGGAGTTGTTCTATGTTACAGCCGTAAACAATACAATATCGTTCACGAACGATGCAATTGACCGTGTTACGGTGTTGACAGTTGAAAGAGGAATGTTGGTTGAGTATATCACGAATGCTTCTAACAACTATTTCAACATCGTGAATATAGACGGAATACGAGCCGACATTCAGAAACGTGACCCAAAGCATAAGGATAAAACGATTGTTCCTTCTTCTACGAAGTTTGGAGTCAATTTAAGTGTGTTTAACTTCTTCTTAAAAAGAGAAATGTTTAAAGGATGGCACAGATTAGAGTTAAGAAAGTAGGAAAGCAAGGAGTTTCCCCTGTACGCAAACAGGGGACAGTCCAGCAAACAACTGGGTTCGGATATGTATTGATTCCGGAGGGGGTTGACCGAGATAAGTTCGTTGACACCTGTTTCAGAACCAACAAGATATCTATCATTGATGATAGCGAGGGGAATATTATTCACGAGTGCTTTATTTCAAACGAGGCTCTTCAGAACATACAGTTTCCTCGAAAAGTTGGTGAAAAGGGAACTCCAGTAATGTGGATTTCACAGTCGTACATGAACCAACCGATGATAGTTGGTACGTTTGTTGCAACGAATGGAAGAATCCCTATGAGAAGCGATGAAGAGTTTTCAATCCTTCGGGAATGGGACAAGGGTTCTTTAAGCATTACAGGTAGTGCAAAGAGAGGAACCCTGTTCATCAATGTCAGGGGGCAACAGTTCGGAACGTTTAAGATAAATGCGCTTGGGGATGAGAACGCTCTTCTTGAGGTTGGTTCAACGGGTACAGTGAAAGTGACTGCGAGTAAGAAAGCCGAAATAGAGGCTTTTGAGGAACTCACTGCAAAGATGATTGACCCTGTCACCGAAAATGAGTCGGGAATAAGCGTCAATAAGGAAGAAATGAGTGTGTTTGCTACGTATGGTGAGGACGAGGACAAAGACTTCTCAAAAACGACTATAACGGAGCAAGGGTTTGTGACCGAAACAAAGGTGGGCGACACCGATTACAAACATACGGTAAATGGAAGCAAAGCCGAAACCACGATATTCGACTGCACCCTACGTTTTGAGGACAAGAAAGTGACTCTATCTCAAGGAGAAGCGATGATTGAAATCAGTAATGGGAAAATGGCGATTATCAATGGCGGCACAGGTTTGAACGAGTTGTTGACGAAGATTGTGGATGCGATAGCAACATTGACAGTTTCAACGGCTGTTGGTCCGAGTGGTACACCGTTACCACCTACAATCCAGAAGACAACCGAATTGAATACTTTATTGAAACAATTCTTTAATAAATAAGAGATTATGCCATTAAATAAAACAGCACTCGCACAATCAATATTGAAATTGATGACAGACGCGAGAAAGGAAACCGAGATTGATGATAGTAAGTTCGCGAACGGGTTGGCAGACGCAATTGACGCTTTTGTCAAGACGGGTGAGGTTCAGGCTGGAATCCCTGTTTCGACCACTGGTACTGCTGCGGCTCAGACAGGTGCTACGACTGGTCCAGGAAAAATATTGTAACGATTTACTATATTTGTAGAAAAATTTAAAGATATGTCTGAATTAGATACAGTTATGAACATGGCGAAGTCAATCGGGGGACAGGCTCTTGCGAGCCTGTATCCCAACGACTTCGAATGGTACATGGTTGCTTTGGAACTTGCGGATAGTGATGACAATACGATAGATTATCTGACATTCCCTATTATGCCGGATTCTATTTCAAAGACGGAACCTACTCGAACGAATATCAAGAAGTCAATGGCTGGAGTAACAGTATTGTCGACTCCTTCCTATTCGCCTCAGGAAATTAACATTAAGGGGAGTTTCGGTCGTCAATTCAAAATCCTGATAAATCCAAAGCCAGATGTGAGCATTAACTCTTCAAGTAAGAGCGTGAGTGCTGGGAAATGCCACCTGTTCGACATCACAAAGAAAAGCATATCGGGACTCGCCTTTTCGAACTTTAACCTGAACGTCAAGACGGGTTATGGTGTGATGAAGATATTACAGGCTATGGCAAGTAAGAGTGTGGGTCTTGACGATAAGGGCAAACCGTTGCGTCTGTACTTCTATAATATGGCACTCGGGGAGAGTTATCTTGTGGCTATTCCACCGAGCGGAGTACAGTTCTCTCAGGACTTGTCGAAAAACATGATTTGGAATTATAATCTGACGTTGATAGCGTTGGCTCCGCTGGAGGCAGTATCTAACGACGATGATGACAAATCGTTGCTTGATAAGTTACTCCCTTCGATGATACAGACGGGAGTGAGTGAGGTTGCTTCAGTGGTCACAGACGCTTTGCAACCTGTAACTGAAACAGTATTGGAGGGGTGGTTATGAGAGACGCATTAGAGACCTTTAAGAAGCAAACAGGGTACGACATTCAGTCGTTCTTTGAGTCGTTTGCGCTGTTCGCGAATTCCTATTATCCTTTGATAGTTGCATACTATACAGGTCAGGACGATATTGATATCGGGGATTCATTCGGACGGCTTGATACGCTGTTGAAACAGTCACGAGAGATTGAACCCCTGTTCACGCTCAAGGCAACAGGCTTGGCGAGAATAGATTCATGGGAGTTGCTTGATATGTTCACGGAGTGTCAAACGAAGTTGTGGACGATAGACAATTCATCCCGATGGTTGCGTTCTGCTATTATTGGGCGGTATGGTATGAACGTTGCACTTCAGAGGGTTCTTAAGACTCGTGAGACGTTTGAGAATGTATCGTCACAGTTAGGTTCGAACAATCCTCAGGATGATTGGGTTGATATCGCAAGAAACAACTTGGTAGAGGAAGAGGACTACGATGCTAACAAGGGTGGAGGAATATTTAAAATCAACATTCGTACCACGGGGAATTTCAACATTCCTAATATCGTTGATAATCTTGATTCTGAGAAGATACTCGGAAAGGACATTGATAAGAACTTCCGGTTCGAAAATGACGACTTGGCGACACTTGAATACGAGGCAGCGATAGGACAGGCACTTGACACTATCATCAATTCGTTGAAAGGTTCAATTCCGGAGTTCCCGGATTATGGGCTTCCTAACGAGGCAATCGGTAGTTCGGTGAACGCTATACAGTATCCGTCCCTATTCAAGCATCTTGTCAATATGTTTCAGAGGGACGCTCGTTGGGTTGAAGTAAATCTTCTTGACCTGTACCGTAAAGAAGACGCAATCTTCATGAAGATACAGGCGAAGACAGTCACGAATAATTTCCTTGTAACAACTATTCAGATATGATAACGAAAGTAAATAACACAATCTCATTCCTGAAAAATCTTTGGGTCGAGACATTTTTGAACAAAACGGATAAAGTGTCAGATATCACCGACAACTCCGTTTTGAACGCTGCCGCATATGCGACGGCAAAGGTTGCGCAAAAGGCAATCAAGGACGTGGCTATCGTAGAGGCTCAAATCTTTCCAGAAACGGCTGCTGGTGATTACTTGGATAGAGCAGCCTCACTGTTTGGAGTGACGGCTCGTTACGGAGCGTTGGGTTCCTCTACGTACATCAGAGTATATGCTGAGCCAGGAACAACGTACACGGCTGGAGTGAATACCTTTGTTAGCACAAATGGCGTTCGTTTCGCCATCGAAAACTCTCTTACAGTTGGCGAGTCGGGGTATGGCTATGTAAAGGTGCGAAGCGAGGCAATAGGACTGTTTACGAATGTTGATGCGAACAGTATTACGACCGTGAACCCTATTCCGCAAGGGCACTACGAATGTACGAATGAATACTATGCTATTGGAGGTCGTGACAAGGAGAGCGATGAAATGTTCCGGAGACGTATCCTGAACCACCAGAACGTGTATGCCACAGCGACGATTGAGAAACTGACTCAAATCTTTCAGAATTTCGATAACAGAATCCTCAAGATTATGTTTGTAGGAATTATGGAAGACTCGTTCATTCACATACAGTTGGCGACACAGAACGGTCAAGAACTTTCCTATTCAGAGTTGAAGACATTGCTTGAAAAAGCGACTCCCTATTTCGGCATCGGAGACATGATAGTTTCCGGGAAGTTGATGGGTATCAAGTTGGAGAACGCTACGTGGTACGAAGTTGGAGGGGAGGACGGTGTTGATTTCCGTTGTGAATTGGAGGCTGGCTATGATACAGCAACCGTTCGAAAGAATATACAGGTAGGAATGACGAAGTATCTTGACTTCCGTTTCTGGGAGCCAGGACAGCGTGTTGAGTGGGATAACCTGTTGGAAATCGTAAAGAACACAGAGGGAGTCCGTTACGTTGCGTCGGAGTGGTTCAAGCCGTCAGTTGATGAGCCTGTATCAGATTTCATGCTGCCGAGGATTAAGAAATTCATCATGAGGGACTTGGAAGGAAACGTGATGTTTGACGAGTCGAAAGAGTTCTCTCCGGTGTTCTATCCCGCAAATTAGAGTTGTTTCAAGAGATAAAATGCAGTATTTTTACGGTGAATATTAAATAAGGAACGATATGGAAGATTTGGAAATAAAATTGAAAAGACAGGAGTTTTCCTCTACGGCAACCATGGGAGTCATGAGTGTCAACGGGTTGAGAATTGCTGATACGCTTGAGGACACCCAAAGGAAACTTCCTGAGACCTGTCCCTATACTCCAAAGGGGAAGTCATGCAAGTGTCCGGAAAAGGTGTATGGAGAAACCTGTATTCCTCCAGGACGTTATAAAGTTATCTATCGGTATTCTCCGAAATTCGGCAAAGAATATCCTGCTCTCGAAGACGTGCCTCACTTCTTGGGGATACTTATTCACGCAGGAGCCAATCCAGGACATACCGAAGGATGCATTTTGACAGGCGACAGGGTTCCTGGAAGGGAACAACTGAGGAACCAGTTCAACGTCACTGACAGGGTCAAGAAACTTGTCCGTGAAGCGATTAAGGCTGGGAGGAATGTTTGGATAACCATTGAATAATAAAGATATGAAAAAGATTTCGAAAGTGGCTTTTATGCTGGTGGGAATAGTTCTTTTGGTTGCTGCGTGCAGCCGAAAGATTTATATTCCCGTGGAGAAGACTGTTACAGTAACGGAAACAGTACGGGACACAGTCGTACAGGTACAACTCGAGAAGGAGTATGTGAAAGTAATCACACCTGACACGACAAGCACGGTTGAAACGAAATACGCTCGCTCAACCGCAACATATCATGGGCAGTCGGGTTTGCTCGAGCATGATATCGAAAACAAGCAAGACAGTATTCCGGTCAAAGTGGTGTATAAGGATAGGGAAGTAGTTAAGGAAGTTCCCGCTCCGTATCCCGTTGAGGTCGAGAAGAAAGTTGAGGTTCCGAAACGTATGCCGTTACGGTGGTGGGAAAAGATATTCTTCTACACAGGGATAGCCACTGTTGGTGGAGGAATCTTTTGGCTGATAAGAAAATTTAAGAAGTAACGATGGCGACAATAAAGTTTAAAGAATTTCCTCGAGTTGGACAGGGGTTTACAGTTCACACCCAAATGATTCCACCTGCGGGATTGGTAACGGTTCTGAGGGCAGCACGTTCTGACCAGCAGAGCCTGTTCCGCTATTCAAGGGATGGGGGTGAAACGTACACCGAGTGGATAACTTTGACGAAAGAAACTTTCAGTGAACTGGGTCGGCTCACTGACAGTTGTGATTTGGTTCTTGACTACGTGACGAAGCCGTATGTCAAGACGCGAGCCTTTATTGACCCATACGCTGACCCACTATCAACTACCATTTACGATAAGACGATTTTTAAGACGTTCTTTGACAGCAACGACCCACAGGTTCTGACGTGGGCGATAAATGTCTTAGAGAAGCTATTTGAGCCTGGAATAGTCCCAATGTATGTGAGTCGCAACAACCAAGACGACTATAATACATTCTTCCTCACGATGACCCACTATTTTGCATTTGTTGTAATCTATGCACGAAACTATCGTCAGTTGGAGAACAGCGATTTGCTCATGAAGGAATTCATCGAAGGATGGGGGTTGGTGTATGAGAATATTGATACACTTGACCAGCGTCGTTACCTGTTCAATAATTGGATTCAAGAATTCTACAAGAGAGGAACATATCAAGTCGTAGAAACGGGTGGAACGATAGAGGGTGAGTTGAGACGGTTGGTAGGTTACGAAAAGCCGAATGAGTTCATCTTCGGAGTGTTATCCCCACAGAACGTGGGTTGGTGTTTAGGATGGAGTTCTCCTACTTGGTATGGTACGGAAACCGTGAATGCCGTGTCAAAGGGTTGGGACTATGGACCCGACTATGCCGGAGATACATTCAGCGACCTGATACAGTTTGACCAAGATGAACTTCAGATGAAGCGTACAGGTGCTCCCGAGACGAATGAGATTTACACGGTTTATCCGTGGCAAATATATACAGGAGAAGACGTTCCGGCTGAGTTCTCGGAGTCATACACTATCGGAGTTGGACCATTGAAGGATTACCCTATACTCGGTGCGGTGAAACGAAAATTCATCGATAATATGTACGTCTTTCAGCCGACAGGTGGAGGAAGAGTAGGTATATCAACCGAAGCCGATAAAAGTAAGGCTATGGAGGTTTATCCCGGAATGGACTACGAAGTGACTGTATGGGTGAAGGCATTGAGTTTGGGGAACCAGAATATTGAGTTCGGGGTGAACTGTTACGATGCGAATTTCAACCTTATCAATCAGGTGCGTATCACCGACTGGCGGGAGACAAACAGTTTCTTCACGGGTTCTCGTTATCAGAGTCCCTGTAAGGTTCCAGGAATATACTACCGATTGAGGGGTATCATCTATAATGTGCTTGAACAGAAAGACGAAAGCCTGTATTTGAATTTCGAGAACGGAAGACCGCTTCGCTTTATTGGTGATGTGAAGTATATGGCTCCTTATATCGTTCAAGACAGGGATTCAATTTCAGCAGATATTCTCATTGCCGGAATAGTTCTTAAACCGCTCGACCTCCCGTTCTCACAGGGGTATCTGGGGCAGAAGAACGTGATAGCAATGTATGCCCAAATCAAGTCAGCAAGAACCAAGAACGATATCGAAGAGTTCGTGAGACGATACCTTGTATCATACAAGAATGTCGTATCGTACACGTGGCTGGATTGGGTGGTACGAACTTCCTACTTCTTGACGTTCAATGTCAAACGAGAACTTGACGGACAGCCTGTACAGGGTGCGCAAGTAGAGTTGAGTAACGGGTTTATTTCATCGACGGACGCCAATGGGTATGTTCGTTTTGAAGTGTCAATGAATGAGGTTATCCGTTATACTATCACCGCCAAGGGAATAACCCAGACTGGGGAAGTAACAATGGATAAAGACAAGACGCTTGGCATCACAATGAACTTGCCTCTTGACGTAAACATTGAAATCGTTGAACCAGGATGGGGAACCGCCACAGTTGAGGGAAGCCGTTTGCCGAGAACAGAAATCACGCTTACTGCTACTCCGAGCGAGGGATATACGTTTAAGAAATGGAACATTATCACCGATGCTACGGAAGACGTTCGGAACCCAACTCAATATTGGGTTGGTGACCATGACCTCGACATTCAGGCTATATTCGAGCGCAACAGCGAATTGACATTCACTCCGTCTGCAGTTGAGATACCAGCAACAGGTGGTATTCAGACAATCGTTGTTTCTGCCTCTAAGAAATGGGCACTCGACCCATTGCCGGAAAACTGGGCAAAGGTTACACCGATGTCAGGTGATGAGGGTGAAACTCCGATAAGAATTGAAATTGACCAACAGGGATAAATAAATATTTGAAAATATGAGTAAGATAAACATTCACAGAGGTACGTTCTTAGAGAAAGAAGAACTCACACGGATGATAGGCTTCTTGAACGAGAAGCCTGAAGTTTCCGCAATCTTCGCTGCCTCTCTTTCCTTCGGGTTGGTATCCCCTGGAGGAAAGGCTGGTTCAGCGTTCAAAGTGACGGCTTCCACAACTCTGGGAGCGATTAACATGGTGGGAGGATATGTGATTGGCTCTGACCTGAAAGGGTACAGGGTCGACAATCAACTCGACTTCCCTGTTCCTAACGACCAAAAGTATTATTGGCTGAAAGTCGGTCCCGACTCACACAATTACGAGAATGGAACTGTTCAGGTTGATACGTCAGGAAACGTGTCAGGAACTGTCAATTTCAATGGAATCGTACGAGGACAGAGTTCTGGCGTTCCTACCTGTATTCGTTTCGTAAAGGAAGACGGTTCGCAGCCATTGAACAATCAGGTGTATCAAATCGTTGATATCATCAATAATAACAACATCGTTCTCTCAAGCGGTGTTGCGTTTCAGGCTGAGACCCAGTTACGGGTAATCGTTTTAGGAAGCATTCCTATGGGTCGCAGGTTCACCGATGAACAGTTGGAAGGATTATATACCTTTGACACCTATAAATTAACCTTTGTAGAGGAGCCATCGGCAGGTACAATGCCTCCTAAAAATTCGAATGAGTATTATATCGCTCGTGTCCGTAACAATGGTGGTTCGGTTACAATTCTTGACGAGCGTACACAGTATTGGACGCTGGGCGGTTCAGGAGGTTCGGGTCAGACTTATACAATCACAATCAACCCAACGCCAGCCGACGCACAGGTAATCATCGATGGTGTTATCACAAACAGCGTGGAGGCGATAGATGGTCGTACATTGATTTGGTCAGTCTCGAAGCCAGGATACCTGACCCAAACGGGCAACTATACCGTATCGGGAAAGAACGAGACATTAAACATCGTGCTGGAAGAAGACCCCGACCCTGTGCAGGATGTCAAGATAACCGTCAAGACAGCCAGCGGTGGTACGACTCAAGGAGCCGTTTCAATCAACAATTCAGCAACAATCGACAAGGCAGAAGAGTCAATTTCCGTTCCTATGGGTACGATTGTACAGATATGCGCTCAGGCTGCTGCTGGTTACAAGTTTGCCGGATGGTTGCGTAATGGTAATGCTCACAATCAGACAGCCATTCAGGATATCGCTGCTCAGGCTGATACGGTGTACACAGCAACATTCGTTGAGGATACCGAGGAAGACTTCTGGGACTTCGAAACTAAGACTGCTGATGGAGGATACGAACTGTTTACCGTACCGACTCAAGCCGGAACTGGTGAATATGAGGGTGTAATGGTAAAGGTCAACGAAAATTCATAAGGATATGCAACTTTATTATACTACAACATCAGGGTACAATGGTGAACAACCCAATCCCGAACGTTCACTTGGAGGATTCAAATCCTCCACCCCTGTTGCGAATGACGACTTCAGCAACATCTTTGATGAAATATCATTGATGACGATGAAGTCCGGAAGGGATGAATATCGTGCCATCGTCCTCAAGAATGAGTTCGATACACCGTGTACGAATATCACAGTGAAGATAAGCCGTCAAGAAGGAGCGATTTGTTCCTACAAGATGGCTGTCGGTGCGATGAATGTAGTGAACAAATACAACCAGAAGTCTATGGAGAATGTCATGGCTCCTACGAATAAGCCGTTCAGGGCACAGTTCATTGACATGACCGAAGACGCTGTTTTGGAAGTAGGTGATTTAGAGGTTGGTGCGGAAATAGGGTTGTGGCTTTGCCGTCACGTTGATACCGAGATTGCCAAGCAACAGTACGATGATGTATGCAAACCTGATATTAATGACCCAACCGGAAGGAGATATGTTCCCGTTAAATATCCACAAGAAGAAAAAATAGATGTGGAAATTTTATGGGAATAATTGGTCACATATATTGCGTCACCTGTCTGCCCACTGGGAAACTGTACTTTGGGCAGACGGTGATGTCGATTGAAAGACGATTTGGAAAGCATATTTCAAAAGCACTTAGAAATCCGCAATGTAAGTTCCACCGTGCCATTCGAAAATACGGAGTTGAAAACTTCACAGTCGAAGAAGTAATGTGGGTCGAGGCTCCTACGAAACAGGCTCTTAAAGCCAAACTCGACTTCCTTGAGATACACTTCATTCAGAAGTTCGACACCCGACGCAACGGGTACAACGAAACTGATGGCGGTGAGGGTTCTTTGGGGGTACAACTTTCAAATGAAACCAAAAGAAAAATATCTGAGAAAAATTCAGGTGCGAATCATTATTGTTTTGGAAAACATTTGAATTCTGAAACGAAAAAGAAGATTAGTTCCAAACACAAAGGAAAGAAACTGTCAGAAGAACATCGAAGAAAACTTTCTGAAAATCATGCTGATTTTAGAAAAGAAAACCATCCAAATTGGGGTAGGAAATGGAATGTTGAAGTTCGTAAGAAAATGAGCGATTCCCACCTAATTAAGAGGACGTTATTTATGTGTGATTTGAATGGAAGAAAAATCAAAGAATTTAGTTCATTGACAGAGGCAGCCGATTATATTGGTGTTTCTCGAGGAGCGATAAGGAATTGTGTTAATGGAATTATAAAAACTTGCAAGGGATTTACTTGGAAGGAACAAAATTAAAGATGATTATGCTATATTCTTATAATGAAACTTTGAAGATAATTTTGCGGATATACGAGTATCTGCAAATGAGAATGAAGGAACAGCCCAGAACGCTCAAGATGAATAAACCTTTACATCGTTCTGCGGTTGTTTCTTTCATGGAAACGCTTCCCCCGACTGCGGGAGCGGACTTCATTTGGAACTTCCTCCTATTTCAATTCTATGTCTTTGTGGGTCAAGACCATGAACGCAAACCGATGCCGAGTTGGTTCATGGGGAAAGAAGCATGGAGACGTTGGAATGAATATTCTGATGAAGCAAAGTGGCATGCAAGGGATTGGGCACGTGAGAAGAAGTTGGTGAACCCTGTCAAGACAAACACTTATGAAGCGGTATCGGATGACGTGTTTCGCAGGGAACGGTTGAGAATGTCAAGAATATCTGGTCCGAATTTCTGCGAAGCGAAGTTCGGGAGTAGTCCCTACAATCCTCAGGATGAAATCTGTTATACTTGTCCGTTTGAAAAGGACTGTAAGATGCTGTTTGGGACAAAGGACGCCAACGGGAAAAGCCTGTACGAACAAATCTCGGAAAGTGCTGAAAAGAAGAGTGCTACGGAGACACAGCAATTACAGGGTTCTCACGTTACAATAAGGGAAGTATCACGTATGACAGACTATGGCGAAGACGACTGAAAAATATCAGATATGCAACGGGTGCGGGAAACATCGGTACATCACGAACCGAACAAAGTGCCTGTGCGATGATTGTAATTATAAAAGACTTCACAACGGGAAGTCACGATTTGAGGTACGTGCTGAAAGGAGTAAAGCAAAGAAACCTAAACTCCGACCAGCAACGGGTGAATTGGCTCTCTTTAAGGAAATATGGGCGGAGCGTCCTCACATTTGTACGCATTGTGGGAAGCGTCTCTTAGAACCGCTTAAACCGATTTATTTTAGCCACATCAAATCGAAGGGTGCTTATCCCGAGTTAAGGCTGGTGAAAAGTAACATCGAACTGACTTGCGAAGATTGCCACACGAAGTACGAATTTGGGGCGAGAAGTTCAGTTTGTAAAGACGAGTAATAATTATTAAATTTGTAACCGAAATGGATGAAAGAATAACAGGTATCCTCGTGAGGCTTTGCTTGCTGTTTGGTGCGAAGCGGTTGGCTGACCTCCTAACAGTATCAGAAGAGAATTCAGAGACCGAGGAAAAGTTTCTTGAGGCTTTCACGAGGTTCATTGAGAAACTTGAAAAGAAGTTCAACTCGAAAGTCTTTCAGTTTCACGATAGAACCAACCAAGTTCTTATCAAGTTCTATGTCATTCAATGCCGAGGCGACATAACGGTTGAGGGTGAACCTACAATCGTATTGAACGATTTCCCGTTGGGGTTAAAGGGTGAGAAGAACCCTGTCGTCAATTTGACGCTGGTGTACGATGACATCGAAACAAGAGACCGAGATTTAGAGGATTTGAAATTTATGATATCTTAAAATAAAGACGATTATGGCAAAAAGTAATTTGAGGTACATCACGGTCAGTGATACAGAAACTTCAGGACTCCCGTCAAAAGGGGGTAAAGGAAAAGAGCCTGTACTGGCGTTTCATGACATTCTGTTGGTGGAAGTAGCAGCCGTCGTAATAGACATTTGGGATATGAAGATAGTTGATGAATACGATGTCATCATCAAACCTTATGTCGACAAGTATGTATGGCAACCACAGGCAGAAGCGACACACGGTCTTTCCCAAGACCACCTGTTCAAGAATGGTGTTGATATCAAAGAAGCATACAGGGGTTATGCCTCTATACTGTCGAAGTATAAGAACCCGAAAGTCGGAGCCGTACTGTGTGGACATAACTTTCAGGGATTTGATATTCCGTTTATTGAAGAGATGTTCAAGTGGAACAAAGATGACCTCTATAACTATGTGCGCTGGGTTGAGGACACTCAGAAGATGGCTTATTACAGAGCGATAGAGCAAGAAAATTATAAACTCGGTACGTGCTGCCGACTGGAGGGTGTTGAGTTGGTAGATGCCCACCGTGCGCTGGTAGATACCCGAGCAAACGCTCAACTCATGTTGAAGTACATTGAGCACATGAGAGGCACAGGGGGTTCTTCACCTGTGGCAGCAGTTTCATCTACAAGAAAAGAGTCAAGATTTAGAGAAAGGTTCCAATTGGTATGATACATTTTAATGAAGATTTAAAGTTGTCGTACAAACAGTTGGACACGGTGTTCTCTACTGCGTTCAACGTGCTTGAGTCGTTACCACCTGTGGCTATCAATCAATTGGTTGGTGGCTATGGTGGTGACGTCGATGCACTGTTATCGGAAATCTTCATTCAGACGAATAATGTTCTTTCCCTAAATACCACGCTTGAAACTGAACGGCTCAACTACATTGACCAATTGGAAGAGTCAATGGATGAGACGCTGAAAGTTCAGTCGTACAACTATTTCAAGACAACTATGCTTCCTAATTTCCGTCAGGGTTGGAGAAATCTTGAATGGGGAAACATGGTGCAACTTTATCCGAACAGCGCATATCTTGCTGCTCGTTCTCACGGTAAATGCTTTGCGAGAGGCACACGGGTGCTGATGGCTGACTTTTCCGTGAAGAATATAGAGGACATTTATCCCGGAATGGAAGTAATGGGATTAGACTTCACTCCCCGAAAGGTTCTGACACGACATATCGGTCGTGCTCAGATGTTCAGGGTTGAGCAGGAGAATGGTATGCCGTATGCCGTGAACCGAGCGCACACGATGTGCCTCTTTGACACGAAGCGGAAGAAGTATGTCGAAATAGAAATGGGACAATTCCTGAAATATCCCGTTAAGAAGCAAAGACGGTTCCAAGGATACAGGGTGTTCTCTTACGACAAGCCTGTATTTGAGCGTGGGAATATAACGGTTGAACCTATCGGGGAAGAGTCTTATTACGGGTTTATGTGCGATGGCGACCATCTGTTTCAGTTGGAGGATGGTACAGTCGTTCACAATTCCTACGAGTTCTGTATGGCGTTTCCGCTGTGGAGATTATACAGTTACCGACGTCCGACGTTTATGCGACCTGATATTCCTGACAATAAAAACCGCCAGGAAACCTGTATTATTACGAATACGGAAAAACTGGGTAAACAGCACATCGACAAGGTGGTCGAGGAAATCCGTGTGAATGAGGCTTTGGCAGCAAAACTGAACCCTACTGGAAAGGCTTCACTGGCAGCGACAAGTATTGAATGCGAGAACGGAACGAAACTTCACCTCCGTGGAAAGGACGGGTTTATTCGTGGTCTTCACGTGGGGGCAGCGGTCAGCGATGACTTACCAGACGAGAGTAGTATCTATTCGCTTGAACAGCGTGAGAAGTTGAGAGACCTGTTTAAAGGTGCTATCACTCCTATCGTTGAGCCGTATGGGTATAACATCGTTGATGGTACACCGTATCAGCAAGAGGACTTGTATGCCGAATTAAAGAAAGACCCAAAGTTCCGTGTCTTTGAGTACCCAGCCATATTCCCGGACGGTCGCCTGTTGGCTCCTGACCGTTTTACGTGGGCAAAACTTATGGAGGAAAAAGCGTCTCTGGGGACGCTCGTATTCTCTCGTGAGTATTTGGTCGTACCTATTTCCGACGATAGTACAATCTTCCCTTGGGAGATATTAAAGAGGAGTACAATCGGGATGGAAAACATCAGGCTCGTAGATAACATAGAGTCGTTCCCTATCAAGTTACAGAGGGTGGTCATGGGTTGTGACTTTGCTGTTTCGGGAAATGTGGGAGCCGACTATACTTGTTATACAGTTTGGGGGAAGGATGTCCAGGGGAATTATTATCTCCTCTATATATTCCGGGAAAAGGGGTTGTCGCATAATGAACAGATACAGAAGATTGACCTCCTGAACAGGGTGTTCAAGCCAAATGAGATAGTCGTAGAAAACAACGGCTTTCAAAGTATATTGGCGGATATGTGCGTCCAGATGGGTATCAAGAATATTACACCGTTCACGACGACCTCCGGGAATAAGAAAGACCTGAGAACAGGGTGGGCATCACTTGCAGCGTTATTTGAGAGAGGTGTAATCAAGTGTCCGTATCATCCTGACACGGCTGCTAAGATTGACCAGATGTTTGGGGAGTTCAACTCGGTTGCGTTTCGCAGCGATAAGGGGACTCTTGAGAGTATCAGTGGGCACGATGATACCGTGTCTTCCTCTTTCATGGCGATTAACAAGTTACGAGAGAGCACTGTAATGATAAAGATTGACGCAGTATAAATTGAAAAAATATATGGCAAAAAAGGTTGACGCAATATTGAGTCCGAATTTCGTAGAAGAGATGCTGAGGCTGGCTTTCGCAAATAAACAGTTTGCGGAGTTGGTCGTAGATAATCTCGATTTAAGTAACTTCCCCCGAGAATTGGGAGGGTGTAAAGCGATGCTGAAAGTGTTGGCAGATACGATGAAGAAAGCAGGTAATCTGGCGACGTTTGGTATGGTGGAAATGACCTTCCCTAACAACGAGGAAGTTTCAAAGAAGATTGCTGAGGTCAAGGGGATTAAACTTCCAGAGGTAGAACCCATGACACGGCAATTGGAAACCTTTATTAGACGCCAGACGTTTGTCGCTACTCAGCACGAAGTGTCGGATATGTATAATGAAGGGAAGCCAGAGGAAGCGATGCTTCTTCTTGAGAAAAGAATGGCGGAAATAAACGCTTTTTCCTTAGACAAGTTCCGAGGGAAGTTTGTACGGGTGTACAGGGATTTTTATCGGAACATAGGAACGGCACAAATGAAAGCCGAGGATGAAACACGTCGGGCAAAGATACCGACAGGAATATCAACGATTGACGAAATTACTGATGGGGGAATTCCTCGCCAGGATACCGTTCTCCTAATCATGCGTTCCGGTGTTGGTAAATCCACGGCTCTTAAATACTTTTCTTGGTATAATACATCAATCGCTCACAATCACTGTCTTCACTTTCAGTTAGAGGGTGGTCGTGATGAGGCGGTTGTTAAGTTTGACCAAATGTTGGCGAACACTACCTATGCGAAAATCATGAGGGGTGATGTCAGCGATGAGACCCGACAACGTATCTCAGCACTCATCAAGAGGGCACAAACAGTGAACAGTGATATTGACGTGTACGCTTCTGAAGAGATGATGGACATGACGATAGCCGACTTGGTGGCTGCGATAGAGGACTATAAGAAAGAGTATGGGTATTATCCTGACTTGGTTACAGTCGACTCTATTGACCTGTTATTGACAGGGGAAAACAAGAAGATTGACTTCGACCCGAACTTCATCAAATACAGGTTACAGAAGTGTGCCCAGCGATTAAAGGATATCGCGAAGAAATACGACTGTGCCGTAATTACAGCGACCCAGACGGGAGACGTTCCTATTGAAGTATGGAACGACCCGACACGGGTAATCACTCGCCAGAATACAGAGGGTGACCGCACACTTATCAAGCCATTCTCGTTCGTGTTTACAGGTAACATTACAATTGAAGAGGGCAAACAGAACATGGCTCGTATCTATTGTGATAAGTTACGAAACTACCGAAACAATGGTATCATCATTCGAATCCCTACTAATTACGAGAACGGCTTCTTCTACGATATATCACGTTCAACAATCGTTGAGCAGGTGTTGGATATGTCGGCTCTTGACAGGCTTGAGAGCCGTCGCAGCCGTAAAGGTAACGGAGAAGCAGCCGTTGGGGAGAAGAAGGAGCGAGTAGAGATAGCACCAGGAGTGTACGGAACAAAGGTAGTTGGCGAGGGTGAAACGGCTGCACAGGAGCCACAAGAGACGTTGAATAAGCGACAGACTAAACAGTCGCTCAAGGAATATTTAGCAAACAAGGGTGTACAGGAAACCCCGAAGACAACGAGGAAGCCTGTACCTCGCAAGAAATAATTTTGTTATGCGGTACGATAAGGAACAGATAATCGCTGATTTCAATCTCACGCCATTTGGTTCACAGGGGTGGCTCACGAATAAGGATATGGACTGTCCTTTCTGCGGGAAAGCAGGGAAGTGGGGTATCATCTTCAACATGAATGGCGTGGCGACGTTCCACTGTTGGAAGTGTCCTCGTAAAGTGTCCGTCTATGAGTTCCTTAAGAAACTCGGTAGAACAGACCTCGCGAAACGCTCCTATACAGTCAAGCCGAATGAACTTGAGAACTGTCCGAAGATAGGTGATATTCAGGGGGAGACATCGAAGTGGATGAAGGGTGATGCAGAACAGGTGCAGGAAGAAGAATTAAAGCCTGTTACTCTTCCGTTACGGCTGAAACCGCTTGTGGATGATGAGTACCTGAATAATCGTGGGTTCCGACCTGAACACTATGCGGAGTTCGAGCCATCCTATACTAATACACCGTTGGAAGCGAAGTTGAAGAACTTCATCATCTTTAAGATGAAAGTCAATGGAGTGTGTGTGGCGTGGTGGGCACGCAGTAGGTATTCGAAGGAATGGCACAAAGAAAATCTTGAGGCATACAAGCGTCATGAGGCTGACTTGGTGTTACGTTACAGGAACTCCGAGAACAACTTTCAAGACTTGTTAGGGGGTTGCGATGAGTTGATAGAGGGGAAGACTGAAACAGTCATCATCGTTGAGGGTATCTTTGACAAAGTGAACATCGACAACCTCTTAGGACTTCAACATCTTGACGACATCAAGTGTTGCTTCACGTTCGGGAATAATATCGGTCAAGGACAGATTAACATGATGCTCAAGAAAGGTATCAAGAACGTCATACTCCTGTACGATTTTGGAACTATAAACGAGAGCAAAGAGTCGGCATTAAAGATGAAGGAACTGTTTGACCGTGTGTACGTGACAGCGATTAGGAAGCCAGGAATAGACCCTGGAAACATTGATTTGGAATATCTCGAAGAAGTTTTGAGGGGTGCGGTCGACCCAATTAGCTTCTTTTATAATAAAGTGGAAATAAAAATTTGAGTAATTATGGACAAAGTAAGAGAAGAAACCTGTGAGGACAAAGGACTGCGCCACAGACAGTTTTTGACACGGCTTCAATTGGAGTATCTGACTCACAAATTACGTTCCTCTATATATCGTAATGGAACGTATGCGTCAGTTGCAGCGGATATTGCTAAGAAGAAGCGGTTGAAGATTATTGAGTTGAGTGTGAAATTCAACGTCGACAGTATATTCACTCCTGGATATAATGTGGCGGAGTTCGTCGAAAAGAATTTCTGGGGAAAGAAAGGTCTTCCAGCGTTTCAGTACAAAGACGAAGAACAGAGGAGAGTTCAGGGAAATTATGACCGTTGGTACATTCTTTACAGGGATACCAAAGTCCTGTACAAAGGGACAATAATGGAGGTCGTAAGTAACAATCCTGCTAAGGAGGAAGTCAAAATTCGAGGCTCGAAAGGTGATTTTCTCGTTAAATATAATGACATCACAATTATAAACAATTTTGATTGGTTGTAACATTCATTTTAATCATTTACAAGTATGAAATTGAAAATCGTAAACAAGAGCACAAATGCTCTGCCGGAGTACAAAACTCCAGACAGTTCGGGTATGGACTTGCGTGCCTATCTTCCCGAGGGTTCAATCACGTTGGCTCCGATGGAGCGTAAAATCATTCCTACTGGTTTGTACATGGAAATCGAACAGGGGTACGAGGGTCAGGTGAGACCTCGAAGTGGTTGCGCTGTTAAACAGGGTCTGACCGTAATCAATGCTCCGGGAACCATTGACGCTGACTATCGTGGGGAAGTAGGTGTTCCGTTGATTAACCTGTCAACAGAACCACAGACAATCGAAAATGGTGACAGAGTTGCTCAGATTGTCTTCGCTCCGTATGCGAAAGTCGAGGAAATTATCGAAGTTTCTGATGTCAGTGAAATGACTGATACAGAACGAGGTGCGGGAGGTTTTGGTCATTCCGGCAAAAAATAATTTCGATTTTTCGCGAGAAAATCAAAACTTATTCGAGATATTTACATTATATTTGTACCGAGATAAGTGATAAAACATCACTGAAAATAAAATTTTAACTAATAAAGTAAAAACGATTATGGCAAACAATGCGTTGGCACTTCGTATGAAGTACAGAAAGTTCACTGCTGAACAGTTGAACGAAATCATTGAGAATGAAAACTCAAGTGAATTGAAAGTTAAGGTGGCTCAAGAGTTCCTTGACAAGTTAGGTGGCGAAGCCGAAGAACAACCTGCAAAGGCTGCTCCCGCCAAGAAATCCGCTCCTAAAAAGGAAGACAAAAAGGTTCCTGCGAAAAAGGCTGCTCCGAAGAAAGAGGAAACCGCTGATGACGACCCAGACCCTGAGGATGCTTCACCTGAAGCAGCAATGAAGCGTCAGAACAAACGCAACTCTACCTATCAGTCAGAAGAACAACTGACTCCGGAAGAGGAAGAACGCTTGGCAAAGGCTGAGGCAGAGTACGAGGAACGTCAGAAGAACCGCAAGACTCCGTCTAAATCAGACAAGTCTATGAAGGAAAAGAAGTCAGCGAAAGCCGACAAGACTCCTCGTGAAACAAAACGTCAGAACCTCGAAGAATCGGAAGAAATTCCGGGACTGAAAGTAGGTTCGAAAGTTACCCTGAAAGGTGAGGACGCTGTTGGTGAAATCACTCGCCTGTACAAGTCCGGAGACGGCAAAGAAAAGTGTATGGTCAAGTTCGGTGACGACAAGCCTATCAAGAAACGTGTAACAGCGTTGGAACTGGCTGAGGACATTCTTTGCCAAACCTGCACCCGCAAAGAAAACTCCAAAGAAGAAGTAAATGGTTGACGGAGAATCCATAGTATTGGTTAAAGGTATCTCGGGGAGTGGTAAATCTACAAGGGTTTACCTCTTCCTCGAGTTCCTCGAATCATTAGGTATGAAACTCCGCCCATACAAGTTTAAGACACTTGACGGAAAGGAAAAAGAAGTCGGAGTTTACTCCGAGGACTTCAATATGGTTTTCGTTGGGAAATTCTATGAGAATGGCGGTATCCGACGCTGGCAAGGTTACGACAGTATGACGTCGCGACTGTGCAAGGCTGAGGGTCTATCCTACTTCTTGAAGGAAACGTCTAAGGCAGGGCATGGAGTTTTGATTGATGGTGCAGGAACAACTGTATCATGGCGATTGCGTCCCTTGGATTTATGCGGAGAGAGTGAGTTTACGAACATTCTCCATGTCAGGTATGATTACCGTGACGACCAATGGGATGAGTATTGTGCTCGGATAGCATACAGGTCTGGCGAGCCTCCTAAGGGGGATTGCATGTGGCGGAAGCACAGAACCTTTATGCACGACTTTGAAAAGGCTCAAAGAGAGGGAAAAGAGGTAAATGAGGCTGGCGGTTGTGTGGTACTTCATGACCAACCGTATGACGCTCCGGTCTGGGATTTGGGTGTTCATATTTTCAACTTCTTTGGGCTGTCAGAACTATGTGAAGAGTTCGTGGCTTTCTGTAAAGCGTCGGACTACATTGAAAAGAACTCGTTTGAAACATTTGAGAATGGCAAGAAAGGAAAATAATTTCAGTCCGACTCCTAACGATAACTTCCTTCACTATCTATATTGGATGTGCGAGAGAATGAATATCTTCTGGCGAAAGTACAATGGGGAACAGGCTCCATGGACGGATGACGACATATTGAGGAACTTTAAGTTCACCAACGTGTATCGTTGTCTTGACCGTGTGAGTCAATACCTGTTGAGCCGTGTGATTTACAATGGTAAAGAATACGAGCCAGAGGATATGTTCTTTCGCATATTGCTTTTCAAGCATTTCAATAAGAACGAAACGTGGGATTTGTTGGAAAAGGAGTTCGGGGATATCACCTACGAAACAGGCTTGGAAAACATAGCGAAGTTCTTGGATAAGGTAGTTGACAGTGGCGACACGATATACGGTAATGCATACATCGTGAATTGCTTCTTTTATCAGTATCCCCAATATAAGCACATAACAGGCATGAGCAAACATCGTGCTCACTTCCGTATCTTTGAGGACGAAATCTTTCAGAACGGACACCTGTATGACTTCTTAGAGGCGAAGACCTTTGAGGACTTGTATTGGGTTTTCAGGAATATGAAAATATACGGGGACTTCACGGCTCAGCAATATTGCATTGACCTGAATTATTCACCCCTGTTCAACTTTTCGGAAAACGATTTTGTCATCACTGGTCCAGGGTCGTTGAAAGGTATCGGCTGGACATTTGACGGAGCGTCCGGAAAGCGTTATGACTATGTGGGCACTATCAAGTGGGTTCACGACAACTTTGAAAGGCTGATGGGTGACTTCTGCGAAAAGACAGGTATGAAGTGGAACCCGTTACCGTGGGAGCCTGTTCCTACTCTTACAAATCTTCAGAACTGTTTCTGTGAAACATCGAAGTTTGCAAAGGGATTAGGAGCGTCTTTCAACAAAGGTAGAAATGAACGTATCAAGCACACCTACGAAAAGAGTCCGAAGAAGATTGAGTTCGTCTTCCCCCCGAAGTGGAATGCTAAGTTGCCCAAGCCAGGAGAATTATTAATCGATTAAATCAAGAAAGACTTATGTATTTTCAAGCAGAAAATTTGAGTAGTGCGCTGGTGCTACTTTGTAAGGAGTTGATGGATAAAGGGATTGACGTTACCCGAAGAGGGTTCGAATGTCGTGAGTTCCCTGGAGCCGTCCTCATTGAGATAACTAATCCGACCGACCGCTATGTTCGTGTTCCGGAGCGTAAATGGAACAAAACATTGGGGTGGATTGAGTCCCTGTGGTTGGCTCGTGGGGATAACAGTCTTGAGATGCCTGCTTCCTACGTGAAGAACCTTGTAAACTTTTCAGATGACGGAAAGTTCATGAGAGCGGGATATGGACCCAGAATACGTCGTTACGGGGACAATTTTGACTCGATGGTAACATTGTCCGGAAAGTTACTTCCGCGACAGTATAAGAACGGTAAAGCAGACGAAAACGGTCGTTATTCAAAATTGAAGGCTCCCGGACTGTATCAGAACGTGACCGACCAATTACGGTTCGTCATTGAAAAGTTCAAGCAGGACATCGATACCCGTGAAGCGGTTATCACCATTCATGACCCTATTTCTGACAACTTTAATCAGAATGAAGAGGATGGGGAAAAGGCTTCATTACTCCTCACAAAGGATACACCGTGTACCCGTTCAATCCACTTTATGATAGTGAATGGAAAGATGAACTGTTATGTGGATATCCGTTCGAATGACCTTATTTGGGGATTCAGTGCGGTGAACGTGTTCAACTTTACATTGATGCAAGAGTACGTCGCAGCGATAGTGGGCGTGCCTGTCGGGAAATATTACCACAAGGCAGACAATCTTCATGTCTATAAGGACTTCATTCCGTTGGCTGAAGAAATCGCTAAAAGAGACCCAAATTCGTATCCGTCCGGAGTAAACTTTTCCTATAAGACGACGTTTAAAACTTTAGAGGAGTTCGATGCGCTTGTCGCTCAGTTGAGTCAGTTCGAAGAAAACTGTCGTAACAGTGAGAACCGTACAGAACAGGACTTCGAGTTATTGCGTGCGGACATTGAAAAGTTTGAAGATGAAATGTTCTCTGATTGGGCAAAGGTTATCTTCCGTTACTGGACAAAACAGTTGGTAGAATTCCGGAACCCGTTACTGAACGAACTGTTCATCGGATAAGAATTATTCACTAAAATAAAGACGATTTAGTTATGAATTTCAAGAAGATTGACATCCTGTTAGGGATGAAAGACATTCAGAGGTTGCCTAATACCCCCCATCACAGGGGGTACAACCTCTTGGAGCATGGGTTGGTGGTAGGCATGTTATTTCGTTGGTTTGCCTTAGAAGAGGACGTTGCCTACGACATCAACGTGTTTGACAAGGTGTTACTCCACGACTACGTGGAAAGTGTTACAGGCGACCTCAATGCGTGCGTAAAGAAATTCAATGAGAACACGGCTGCGGCATGGGATATCATTGAATACGAAATCTGTCATGGCGACGTGAACCTGTTGCCGTATTCCGATGAAGAAATTAAGAAGACAATGACTGACCTCCAGTACCGTCTTTTCAAGACCTGTGATTATTTGGACTTATGGATATTCTGTAAGAATGAACAGGCTCTGGGAAACACGTCCAAGAAGTTATTGACTTGTATCACAAACTGCGAACAACTGTTGGAGAAGTACACGGACGGCTGGAAACTCTTCAAAAGTGTTCAAAAATTCATGAATCAATATGAGCCTTAAAGGAAAGATATATGGTTTGGTAGGGGTTATTGGCTCCGGTAAATCGTACCAAGCAGAAGCACTTATGGTTGGTGCTGCGTGTGAAGAACGACCCATGATTATGGGAGATTTCAGTGAAGGAATTCGCCAGACGTTGATGAACATCTTTACAGGGGAATCAAAGAAGATTGACTGTACGGGTGAAGCGTATGCGAACTGGAAACAGTTGAGCAGCGACATCTTGTTACCGTTCAAGCCTCAAGAAGAGTCTCCTAATATTCTTGACTCGGTACGGGTTGAGGGTCGTGAACTGTTACAGCGTACAGGCGAATATCTCAAGTCATTGGCTGGAGAAGACGTATGGGCACGTTGGACGGCAAACGCTGTTACGAACAGTTGGGCAAAGATGTCTGAAGAAGACGCTCTTATGTGCGATATCGTGTTTGGCTCATTGCGTTTCGACTGTGAGGCTGAGGCTATCTTCAAGGTTGCCGAGGCGACAGGTAAAGAAGTTCAGATATACTTCTGTGATTATCATTCGGACTCCTATGAATTGAATGACCATGTCAGCGAGAAGTTTGCTCAATACTTCCTGTCGTTGGGTTGTAAGGATGGTGACGATATAACGGAACTTGTTAAGCAGAAAATCAATGGATAAATTCAAAGAATATCTTGAGAAGAATTTAATGGACTTCGCTCCTATTTCTGACTATGTGGTCGAGATAGGAGGGAAGACCTTTGAATTGTATCAGCCAGCGTATGACGGTGCGCTGTTTGATGACGGGTTCAACTTTGTAGGTATTCCTGCCGACCCGAAGCGTAAAGGCTCAGGAGAGGAATCCGTCGAAACATCGTGTGACTTCTACGCATTCAGTTTCGGAGGGGTGTATTATATGCTCGCCAAAGGTAAAGAGAATGACGTGAAACTCACACGGTTGAAATATATCGGTCAGGCGAAACAGGAAATTGAGACCCCTGTATTCTTGGGAGTTCATGGTCAGTATGAAATGATGTCCGGGACGGGAACGTATGCCGACTGGTGTAAGAAGGCAAAGTTCCTTGGGGTGAAGACGTTGGGTATCTGTGAAAAGAATTCACTTGCCGGAGCATTGAAGTTTCAAGCGGAATGCCAGAAGAACGATATCAAGAGCGTGATTGGTATGGAGTGTGTGGTATATGACCAGCCTCGGGATTTCCGCTTCACTGTTAAGGTGTACGCAAGGAATGATAAGGGTTGGCGAGACCTCCTCACTATAAACAAGTTCATCAACTGTGACAATCCGAAGTACATCGGTCTTGAGGACTTCAATAAAATCACCACTAACAACGATGATTTGATTATGTTCCTTGACCCGAAGACAACGGATTACGACAAGTTGAAAGACTTGCATATAGATGCTGTCGTGTATCAGTTAGACCCATGTGAATATGTAGATGACAACCGTGACGAATGGTATCTGACGAACCTGAAGAAATTCTTCAAGGACAAGAACCTGTTGCCCGTTCCGTCAGTTGACGCTTGGTATCTTGACGAGGAGTACAGTTGTATCAGACCTCGCTTGCATAGTATTGGTGGAACAACCGCTTACGAAAGCGATAATCAATACTTCAAATCGAACGACCAACTGTTTGTTGAGTTGGCTCAAATGTTCCCGGATACCGAAGAAGGGTTTATGGACGTGTACAGCCGTTTCATGGAAGGGTTGGAATTCCTTGAAAACATTGCTGAGGCGATAACCTTTGTCATCGACGTAAAGAAGAGACACTTGCCTCACTATAAGATGACGAAGGAAGAGGCGAAGCAGTTCGAAACAAATGAAGACCTCTTTTGGTCTCTTATAGCCGACGGTCTTGAGCGTCACCCAGACCTCATTGAGGATTGGGGCGAAGAGGTCATTATGGAGCGAATAGACCGAGAGGTGGGCGTTATAAAGTTAGGGGAAGCAATTGATTATTTCCTAATTACTTGGGACATTATCAATTGGTGCCATCGTAACGGTATAATGACAGGTATCAGTCGTGGTTCGGCTGGTGGTTGTCTTGTTTCTTACCTGTTGGGGATTACCAAGTTAGACCCCATGCGATACGACCTACTCTTTGAGCGTTTCCTGAACGCAGGACGTGTTAAGGTATCACTCCCTGATATTGACTGTGACTATCCTGGTGAAGACCGTCCCCGTGTGAAGAAGTACATGGAAGAGCGGTACGGCTGGAAACAGGTATGCTCCGTGGGAACTTACAGCGCATTACAGTTACGAGCAGCCATCAAGGATATGGCTCGTGTGTACGGGTTGGACTTTCAGGAAACGAACGAGATGATGAAAGTGTTTGACGTCAAGGACAGGAAGCCTGAAGACCTGTTCAAGATAGCCTGTGCTCATTCACGGGTGAAGAACTTTGTTGTTGAACACTCCGACCTCATCAATGAAGTGATGCTGATAATGCCAGCACCAAAGGCTCAGTCAATTCATGCCTGTGCGATGATGGTATTCCCAGAGGAACATGATATGTTTCATTGGGTTCCTATTCGTAAGAATGGCGAGGAGTATGTAACCGAGTGGGAAGGTGGTGAGATGGATGCTGCTGGCTTCCTAAAAGAGGACGTGCTGGGTGTGAAACAGTTCGACAAGTTCCAGGACATGGTTCGGCTGGTGAAGGAGCACGAGGGTGTGGATTTAGACATCTTCAGTGTGCCGTTGGATGACCCCGAGGTGTACAGGTATTTCAAGAACGGTTGGAACGAGGATAACTTCCACTTTGGTAGTTCCGGATTGACAGGTTATTGTCGTCAGATGAAGCCAGACAATATTGAAGACCTTATCGCTGCTATTTCATTGTATCGCCCAGGAGCAATGGAGAACAACTTCCATAACGAGTACGTCTCCCGTAAAGAGGGTCAGAAAGAGGTTGAGTATTTTACCGGAACGGACAAGATACTGAATAACACGTATGGAGTATTTGCCTATCAGGAACAAATCATGCAACTCTGCCGTGAGTTGGGTGGGTTGTCATTGGTGGAAGCCGATGACGTTCGTAAAGCGATGGTAAAGAAGAAATACGAGGCTCTCCAGCAGTACAAAGAACGGTTTATTCCTTACTATCGGGACAACTATAATGTCACCCAGGAATATTCCGAAAAGGTGTGGGACGCTATTGATAAGGCTTCGACGTACCTGTTTAACCGAAGCCACGCTGCTGCCTATGCGATTACAGGCTATATTTCACAGTGGATAAAAGTTCACTATCCTATTGAGTATTGGTCGGTGGCATTTAAGTATGCAATGGAGTCTGACTATTCACGCTACATTGCGGAAATCAATAAGACGGGAGTCTGTACGGTACGTCCTGTGGATATCAATATATCGGATACAGATGTTGTTATTAACTTCAAAGAGAAAGCCTTGTATTGGTCAATTACAGGAGTCAAACAGGTCGCAGAAAAGGCTGCAACCCAAATTATAAAGGAACGTACAGAGAACGGTCAATATTGGTCGTTAGACGACTTTATCACCCGACATAAATGGAAGGGTTCAGCAGTGAACAGCCGTATCATCAGAAACTTGATATTGGCAGGAGCGTTCGACAGTCTTGAGGGGGTAAAGAAGCCTCAGGAACGAATAGACCTGTTGGTACACTTCCTCGGAACAACGAAGGGAAATGTTAAGGAAGACGACCCTGTATTAGTTGGAGCCGACTTCCACGCCAATGACGCTTGGTGGTGGGCACTCCTACAAAAGAAAGTATCCGGACTGGCGTTCTTTGATTACCAGAAAATCTATGACAGGTTCGCTGGGGAGTTCCCTGATGCCTACGAATATGCTACTCTTGAGGAGTGTCACGATACGGAAGTGAAGCCGAATAACGGGTACGTCGTGTTGGCTGGGTTCATCGCTGAAATGGAGATTAAGAAGACACGCAAGGGGGATACGATGTGTCGCCTGATATTAGAGGCGAACTATGAGTTCATCGAAATTGTGATATTCCAGCAGGAATACGAACAGTTGGAACCCCTGTTATCGTGCGGAAGAGCGAACCTGATACTCATCAATGGTATTCTTTCATACGACAACCGTAAAGAGGTGAACACGCTGAGAGCCTGTTTCGAGTCGAATATCGTTACTTTGACGTTATAATTTTACGAACTTTAATCAGAAGATAAATGGAAAGAGTCGGGAGCGAATGAGTCGGGCGAAAGGCTGCAAGGAAATTATTCAAGTAAGTATTGACGGAAAGCCTGTTAAGACATGGATAAGTATTTCTGAGATTAAGAAAGTAATGAGAGTGAATAGGGAACTTCTTAAGAAACATATATTGAGTGGAACTCCTTATTTTGGATATATTTGGAAACTAAATAATTGAAAATTATGAACATTCTTGTGCATTTCAATGATGTCCCAGTGACATTACAAACAAATGGATTTGAGGACACGGTTGACATCGATAAACTCACTTCTATTGAGTACAGTAATTTATATGGTGAAGCGGTTACAGTCAGTGCGCTCCTGAACAAAGTAGGGTTGCTCCGTGCTGAAGCCGAAAAGAAAGTCGCGGAATGTAAACTCGAGAAAGAGGTTTACGAAGCCCAGACAAAGAAGGAATGGCGTCGGGAGGCGAACCGTAATGGCGGAAAGTTCACGCTGGCTTTGGAAGACGGGGAAGTTGAGGAAATCAAGTTGTCGGAAAAGGCTCTTGATGAGGCTCTCCTACTTGACGAAGACTATCAGAATCTCTGCATTGCGTATATTGACGCTCAGAAGAATTTCAGTGTTCTTGATGCACTTCAGTGGGCGGTTCAGGACAAGTCTAAGAAACTGAACAACCTCCTTAAACCTGTCACCCCAACGGAGTTCCTCGGGGAATTGGTAGAGGGTAAAGTAAACAGTTTCTTCATCAAGAAAGCAGGGTTTAAATAAATTTTTCGAAGAATTTTCGGGGAACTTCTTTGATAATTCGAATGATTCCATTACCTTTGTATCATCAAATTTAAGTTAAACATTCAAATATTAGAATTATGGCAAAGAAAACAGTTCAATCCAGCGCAGTAGAAGAATTCAAAGGTTACATTAAAGTCACAGACGGATTCTACCTGAAACCAGTTGAAAGTCACGCATCAAGTTATGACGTTTACCAATTAAAGAAGTCGGACAGTCCTCGCCATCCTAATGGTAAAATGGACGACATGGCTTATGGTTGTACGCTCCCGAGAGCATTACAGTTAATCGCCAACAAGTGTGCCGGACAAGAGGCTGAGGACATCATCGAACTGATGGAATCTATTAAGAGTTACGAACAGAAGTTCCTCGAAGACGTTGAAAGAATAGTGAAGGAAAACAGATAATTATCAACATTTAAAAATTTAGTATTATGCCATTAGACAGAAGTAAATGGAAGGCAGCACCGCTCTCAACTGTTAGTGAGACGGTACAGCAAACAAAGCAGTATGACACGTATTTTGGTGGTAAAGGCGAGTATGCTCAGTTTTGGAAACAAAGAGACGGTATCACCGTGAAACGTGTTCTTCCGGCACACGAACCAGGAGACTCTCCCTACGTGCCTATGCTGACAGCGATGCTCAAGTGTGAAGTCGACGAAAAGGACAAGGAAGGAAAAGTAATCGGGAAGAAAATTTCAAACAAGAAAATCTTCTTGGCGACGCTTCACGGTGGTTATCCGTACGACATCATCGAAGAGTACATCAAGCGTGTCTACGAACAGGCTGAACAGTTCCAGGACAAAGAAGAACGTGCTCGCTTCCTGAACCCAATTACGGGTTATCGTATGGGTGGAAAGAACGGTACGTGGGTTCCGGGAATTCGTCCTCAATTGGAATACGTGTATTATGCTTTCATTGAAGGAAAGATTTACCGTGACAGCCTGAAACCGAAACAGATGGAAGCACTGAATAAAGAGTCTGCCGACCTGTGTGCTCAGAACGACACGGCTGCGATAGATATGTTCAGCGACCCGTCAACTGGCTTCCCTATTCAGTGGAGCCGTGGTAAAGACGAGAATAACAAGACCGTTGAAACGCTCAAGTCGTTACCGCTGAAAGTAGGACAGACATGGGAAGACTACTTTGAGAAGAACGCTGTTTCCGACAAGGTTCTTGAGGAACTTGAGGGACTACCCAGTCTTCAGAAGTTGTATGTTGACTGTTACGGCAAACGTGACTTCGACTATGCGCTTGATGGATTGAAACGCTTCGATGACGCCAACTCTTACAAAATCTTTGCTCAGGATGACTTCCTTGACATGGTAGAGGAACTCCAGAACATGATTGAAGAGAAGACAGGCGAAAAACCGTCTGGTGCGGATGACCTACCTTTCGGTCCGAGTGAAGAGGAACAGAAGCCTGCGGCTCCGGCTGCTAAGAAAGCAACCCCTGTGGCAAAGGCTCCAGCGAAAAAGGCTGTTACAAAGAAGAAAGCCGAACCCACACCCGAAGAGAAACTGAAAGTTGTGAACGAAGAGTTCATTCGCCAGTACGGTGAAGGATACGAGGAACTCGACCTCGAGGGTGCTGAATTGGAAGAGGCTTATCAGTTGGCTCTGAAACACGAAGACCTCGGATACGATATTGAACACGTTCCCGGATGGGATGGTTCTGATGACGGTGATTCCGATGGTGGTGAAGAGTACGCTGGGGACAATGATGGTGGTGAAGAACCCGACCCCGAACCTGAAGATGAAACTCTTGCTCCTACTCCAGGAGTAAGACCTGCTTCGGACGCTGGTAGTTCATCTGGTCAAAGTGCGATAGACCGTATCCGTGCTATGCGCAACAAAAAGAAGTAAACAATGAGTAATCAGAGTGAGAGTCCAAGCGTTATACACTTGGACTTTCATTTTAAATAATTTCGACAATGAGGAAAGAACCTATCGCAATAATAAGTACAGATAAACATCTTCAAGAGGCGAATGCGCTTGAACTGTTGGATATAGCCGAACAGGAAATTGCGTTGGCTCAGGAACAGGGGGTTGATACTGTAATATGGCTTGGGGATATCTTCGACTCACGATTAAGCCAACGACAAGAACTTCTCACTTGTCTAACAGAGATGATAGAACTGTATCACGAACATGGTATCACGTTGCTCTGTATTCCCGGAAATCATGATAAGACTGACTATGAGTCAGACGAAAGTTTCTTGACAGCGTATAAGTACCATCCAGGATTCAACCTGTATGAGATTCCTACCTGTATAGACCTGAAAGGGGTTGAATGTCACTTCTTGCCATTCTACGCACAAGACGTATGGTTAGAGAAGTTCGCTGAACTACCTACTCCGAAGAATAAGATATCAATTCTGTTCAGTCATACAGCCGTACAGGGTTCTATCAACAATGACGGGAAGGTTGTGAATAACAAGATTCCGTTGAAACTGTTCTCGAAGTACGGAAAGGTCATGCTGGGGCACTATCATGACGCTCAGCAACCAGGAGCCAACGTGTTTCACCTACCGAGTACCCGTCAGAATAACTTCGGGGAAGATGAGGAGAAGGGATTCACGGTATTGTACAGCGATACGTCCTTCGAGTTCGTAAAGGCTCAATTTGTTCCGTATAAGGAAATAAAAGTTGATGTCCTTAAGACCTCAAAGGAAGAGATATTAAAACTCGCTAAAACGAACACAGATGGCGTCAACGTTCGGATAACACTTGTGGGAGACCAACAGGCTGTTAAGGCTGTCAACAAAAAAGTCTTCACCGAACACGGTATCTCAGTGAAAGCAAAGTACACGGATGTCGAAGTCACGGAGGCTGAGGAAGCCGAAGTGGTTCAGGAACTGTCCGGAACAGATATAGCCGAAAAGTTCAAAGCATTTTGCGATGAAAAAGGCTACGAATATGATGAAGGATATAAACTATTAAAAGAAGTAATGCAATGGCAGGAGTAGAAGATTTGGTGAACTCCCTACAAAAGAAGTTCGGCAAAGAAGTTGTGGCGGGAAACAATACTCAAGGAGTAGAGTTCGTATCGTCAGGAAGCCTGTCGCTCGACTTGGCACTTGGTGGCGGTTATGCGATGGGTCGTATCATTGAATTGCGTGGCTACGAGTCTTCGGGAAAGACTACGTTGGCTCTGACAGCCTGTAAGAATATACAGGGACAGACAGGCAAAGCGGTTCTCTACATAGACCGTGAAAACGCAATTGACATGGATTATGTAGAAGCACTGGGGGTGAACATATCTCCGGAGATGTTTATTCTGTGCCAGCCAGGAGTTGCGGAAGAATGTTTCGAAATCATGAGAGAGGCTGTTAAGTCGAAAGCAATCGGAGCAATCGTGATGGACTCGGTGGCGGCAATGTTCCCTAAATGTTATTTGGAAGCCGATGTGGGTGATGCTAAGATGGGCGTGCTGGCTCGGCTTATGGCTACGTGGCTTCCCGGATTGATTGGTGATATTAAACTGAACCAACAGTTGGTTATCTTCATCAATCAGTATCGTGACAAGATTGGCGTGGTGTACGGTTCACCGAAGACGACTCCGGGAGGAAAGGCTCTTGGCTTCTACTCTTCACAGGTGTTGGACATTGCGAAGTCGGGTACAGTTGGAGACCGTGGCGAAGAAACCGCTAACCACATCAAGGTGAAAGTTGAGAAGAATAAGGTTGCGCCTCCGTTCAGGAAAGCCGAGTTCGACATTCGCTTCGGTGAGGGAATTGATAAGGCTTCAGAACTGTTACTCGTAGGAGTTGAACGGGGAATCATTGAAAAGGCTGGCTCGTTCTTTAAGTACAAAGGAAAGACGCTGGCACAGGGTCAAGAAAAGGCTCGTGAGATTATCTCAAACGACATTGACCTTGCGGAAGAAATCGAAGAACAAATCATGAAAACAATTTAGTATGGAACTCACCTATTTGCGTTTGAAGAATTTCCTGTCATTCAAGGAACTGAAACATAAGTTCGTGAATGAGCCTGTCTTAATCAAGGGAAAGAACCTGACGGAGATAGAGTCAAAGGAAACGAACGGAGCAGGGAAGAGTACGATGGAAGCAGGGATTGCGTATGCAATCCTTGCCAACTCGCTTAAGAAACAAACACTTGACAGGGACTTAATCCTGTGGGGTGAAGAAGAAGCGGACATCTGGCTTGACATCTACTGCCCGATACGGAAAGAAACGCTGAATATACATAGAACCCTGAGACAGAAAGGTTCAGCGTCATTAGAACTCATGATTAATGAGGAAGAGGGTTCGGTACAGGTAGCAACCGTCAACGACGGGAACGCTTACATCTTGAACTGGATAGGTATATCCTCGGAAGACCTGAAGAGTTTCTATATCCTTAACAAGGAGAATTTCAAGTCATTCGTTTCGTCATCCAACTCCGACAAACTATCGTTGATAAACCGCTTCATTAAGGCTGAACAGTTAGACGACTCTGACAGCGTAATCAAAGAGAAGATTAAACCGTTGGAAGAGAAGAAGGCTGTTGCCTTGGGAAAGGTTCAGAAGATAGAGGGTGAATTGGGCGTCTATGAGACACAGTTGGCTGAGGAGCGAGAACGTAATCTTGAGGAGGAACGACAATCGCTTATAGAGCGTATAAACGAACGAATTGACGCTGTCATACAGGAGTACGACGGAGCGGAAAAGAAGATTGAGAATTCCCGGACGGCTATCAAGTTGGCTGAACAGAGTATCAAGGACAACCAGAAGAAAGTCACTGAAGCCTCTAAGAAGTTAGAGGGATTAGAAGCGATTGACTATAAGGCTCAATATGACTCTCTAACGAAAGAACGTTCTTCGACTGATACAAAGGTAGAGGCAGCGAGGAAGAAGCGTAAAGCAGCACAGGAACTGTCCTCACAGTACACTGCCGAAGCCAACCGCCTCACGGCTATCCTGAAAGGGACTGTAAAGTGCCCGAAGTGTGGAACGGAGTTCGTGACATCAGATGAAACGGTTGATGTTCCTAATACTCGGAAGAGGATTGAAAAACAGAAGAAGGAAGCCGAGACTCAGGAAAACCTTGCGAAAACAGCGTTGGAAGAACTCAACTCGTTTGAGGAACGGGTGAAAAAGTACGACGACAAGTTCATGAAGATACGTGTTCAGGAACAGGGTACAGTCAGAGCCATTCGTGAGGTTCAAGCGGAGATAACAAAAATCCGTGGGGAGATAACCCGAAGCAACCAAATGATATCCTCCTACCAAGAAGATATCAAGCATCAAGAAGGGATTCAATCACGTTGTAACAGTGAGAGCGAACAGTTGGTTGAACAACTTGAAAAGGCTGAACAGGCTGAAATGGAAACCAAGGAAGCCGAACTGGAAGGTCTTGTTGCCCTGACGAAAAAGAAACTTGAAAAGGCAAACAAGGAATACGGAGAGTGCGAGAAACAGGTATCAGACATGGTACAGTGGGGATTGCGTTTCAAGGAGTTCAAGATGAGCCTTGCCTGTGAGCAGTTACGGATAATTCAGAACTTCGCGAATATGTCCTTACAGAAGCAGCGTTCAGAACTTCGTCTGTCAATAGACGGGTTCAAGCGAAATGCGAAAGGGAAAATCAAAGAGGAGATAACTGTATCAGTCATCAATGGCGAGGGCGAATATAAATCATTCTGGTCGTTTAGCGGAGGCGAGAGAGCAAGAATTGAAATGGCTTTGATACAAGCATTTCAGGAAATGATTAACGGAACGAACCAATGGGGAGGACTTCACTTCCTAATGATTGATGAGGTTCTTGAGGGAACAGACCCGTTGGGCTTGGCTCTTCTACTTGAGTCAATGAGCGATGTTCATCATCCTGTATATGTAATCAGTCACGTTATGAATATTCGTGCTGGTGTAACCACTCTCACCGTCGTGAAGGAAAACGGTTACAGTTATATAGAATAGTATGGAAAAGAAACAAACAGTTATCGGAGTAGACCCAGGAAAACAGGGGTTCATCACGGTGATGAAAAGTACAGGTATCAAGCACTATCCGATGCCAAAGGTGGGAAAGGAACTTGACCTGCATGAACTGTCAGAATTGATTATTCAGATATCGGAGGAGTGTGACATCAATAACACGGTTGTCGTGATAGAGGATGTTCACGCTCTGCCACGTTCTGCTGCGGGTGCTACGTTCACTTTCGGAGGAGTATGTTATGCGCTCCGTATGGGGTTCATCATGTGTGGATTGAGGATTGTGCTGGTGACTCCTAAGAAGTGGCAAAAAGAAATGTACGAGGGAATCAAGCCGAACCCCGACAAGAAAGTGATGTCAGTGCTTGCAGCGAAGCGGTTGTTCCCCCGACAGGATTTACGTCGGACGGAGAACTGTACGAAAGCCGATGACAACTTGACTGACAGTTTATTAATCGCTGAATATGGGAGGAGGCATTATTTATGAAATATGTATTGTGCTGCCCGAATGAAGCCTGTGAACTTCATGGCGTGGCGTTTACTCCGGGAAAATACGTGATGAAATACAGTAAAGAACTCAAGAAGATGGTTCCTACTATCGTGGGGAAGCCGTATGAGTGTTCTAACTGTCGCGAACAGATGGTTTTCACAGAAGTTGAGAGCACTATACCAGAGTTCAGTGTTGGCGTCTTTAAGGGATTGCCTGACGACAAAAAGAAGGAGATACTTCGCCAACGGTTTGACAGGGAACTGAAGCGTGGTGCTGCGGATGAGAAGGAACAACGAAAGAAAAATGCAATAGAAAAATTGATTGGTTATGGAAAATAACGCTGCTAAGAAAGAGTTCCTTGACGCTTGTCGAGGACTTGTAATGAATTGTGACTGTAAGATACTCGTGGTGGAAATCATGGGTGAGTTCCGAGCCTACGTTGCTCCGGAAGTACGGTTGAAGACACGTGAATGTCGCTACAATGAAGTGCGGGACGCTCAAGAGGTTACACCGCTACTCGCAAACATCGGGCATAACTTCGCCAGTGGAATGACGGAACAGAGGCTTCGTGAGCGAATTCAGTCAGTTCACAAAGAGGATTTCAAGTTTGGAACGGATAATTACTTCTGGATTACCAAAGTGTCCTTGAACCAAGGTTAGAGACTTTCATTTTGAATTATTATCTTTGTACCAATAAAGATAACAACGAGTGAAAACTTTAACAAAATCAAGGAATAACAATGGGTACAGACATGATTAATCCTGCTATCGAGACAGGAAAGAGCATTGGAGATTTCGGAATGATGGCTATTACAGCCGGATTCTTTTTGGTGCTGTCAGCACTGATGTGGGTAACTTTCTTCCGTTGGTTCATGAAAGTCATTAACGACACAATGAGCGCACAGCGGGAAACTTTCAAAGAACTGTTGGCTGAGACGAGGAATCAAAACATTCAACTCAGTAACATATCCGAGGGACTTGTCCCCGAGACGCAGATGCGTATCAAGACGGTCACGAATATGGCGTTCGACCTTGCGGTTGAAAGGGTGTGCCGTATTATTAAGAGGGTTCGTGAAGAGAACCATATCTCGGATAAGGAAGGAACAGCGAAGAAGATAAGACAGTTGCTGACGAACTTACATGAAGACCGAAATTCGAAATTTGACTGTTTTACGTTCCGTGGCAAGAAGTTGTCCTCCTATACGAATACGAAATGGATTGAACAGGTGGCAAAGGTAGTCGAGTCGGAAATATATAATGATAAAGGGGTGAACAACCAGCGTGCCTTCACCAACGTCGAAGCAACGTATGCTAAAATCCGACTCGAACTTTACCACAATATGATGGAAGATTAAACCGAAAATTGGACGTTAAGCGTTAAAAGGCTGGGGAGATTGTAGAAATTTCTTCAGCCTTTTGAAGATTTTCGGGGAAAACTCTTTGGAATTTCATGAGAATCCATTACCTTTGTAGTGTCATTAAAAATCAAAGGTTATGAAAAAGTTCAATATTCAATACAACGGAGGTGATACTTTCACAGTTGAAACAACATCAGCAAGAGAGGCTGCTCGTATCGCGAGAAGAACTGGTAGAGATTTGATGAAGTATAACAATCATTCATCATTGTATTGGGTATGGGACGAGGAAGAAGAAAATCTTCTGTATATGGTTTCCACATTTAAATCGGGGAATCGTACAGTCACCACAATTACGAATTGCACCAAAAATAAATAATTTCGTTATGGCAAAATTAAGTCAAGAAAAGATTAACAGCCTGAGAGCCGAGTTGGTGGCTCTCAATAAGGCTTATCGTGAGGGCAATCCTCAAATATCAGATGTTGATTACGACCACATGGTTGAAACTCTGAGAGTAAACAGTCCGGAGGACGAGTTCTTCAAGAAAGGTATCGTAGAGGAAGCCACCGACCGTATGGAGCCGTTGCCTGTCCCTATGTACAGCCTCGAAAAAATCAAGACAATCAAGGACTTCCGCAAATGGTTACAGAAGATGTTTGCTGCAGGTTGTAAGGAGATTGTCGCCACTCCTAAATTTGACGGAATAAGCCTTGTCGTTGATGAAGACGATAAGAGAGCGTGGACTCGTGGTGATGGTGTAGAAGGACAGTTGTCAACGAAACACTTCGACCGTATGTTCAATGGCGAGGGCGAGCATCCGGAACCACACCTTATGCACACGTGGGGCGAGGCTATCATGAAGAAGAAGACCTTTGCCCACCTCAAGGACAGCCAAGCCGACTTCGCCTATAAGAACGCTCGTAATATGGTTGCCGGAATATTCAACTCTCCGGACGGCTGGAACAACCGCTTCATGGCGAATGTGGACTTCGTGCGTTATGGTTCTGACCTTACAGGCGACAAGTCAAGCGTTCTTGATGAACTGAAAAGAACGTTCCATAATGTTACTCCGTTCGTGAGTTTCTACATTGAGGAGATAATGGAACTTGACGATGAGGAAATGAACCTGTTGCTTGATGAAGAACTTCATGACAGGTTTGACGCTGAATACAAGATTGATGGTGTGGTGATAGAAGTTGATGAAGAAAGCGTCCGTGAACAACTGGGACGGCTTCCTAATGGAAATCCTGCCTATGCTATTGCGTTCAAGAAGGAAGAGTGGTGCGACGTGTACCAGACAAAGGTCATCAGCATTGAAAAAGGAGTAGGGAAGACAGGTGTTCTGAACCCTGTAATCATCATTGAACCCGTTGAAATTAACGGAGCAACCGTATCTCGAGCCACAGCGTATAATGCAGCCTACCTGATTGACCAGCATATCTGTGAGGGAGCATTCATCGAAGTAACACGTGGCGGAGACGTTATCCCTAAACACTTGAAAACGATTGAGTATAACGAGAATGCGTACACCGATATGATGGATGACCTTGTTATTTGTCCGTCCTGTGGTGAACCGCTTAAATGGAACGAAACGCACGTTGACCTTGTATGCTCAAATGAGTCGTGCAAGGAAAGAGTAATTTCTGGTATGGTGTATTTCTTCCGCACGATGGGTTGCGAACAGTTTGAGGAGCCTACGATACGTCGTTTGTACGGACATGGCTATAAGACGATAGACACAATTCTTGAATCACACGTTGCGGAGTTCCAGAACCTGTTAGGGAAGTCAAAGGGGAAGACTGTTTCAAGTCAGATTGACAAGGTTCTTTCCGGAGTACCGCTGGCTCGTTACCTAACAGCCATAAATGTATTTGACGGAAAGATTGCTGAGGCGACCTGTCAGAAAATCTTAGACGGTTTGAACGGGGAAACGGTTGAGAGGCTGCGTGACCCAAATAGTTATGCGCTCACTGCGGAGTCTGCGGTCGCTCTAAAGCACGAATGTGAACTTATTCCGGGAATAGGTGAGGTGCTTGCTTTGACGTTCGTAAAAGGTCTAAAAACGTATCTTTCGAGGGGAAAAGACAGAAGAGTCGTTATTACTTATGTACAGTCGCCAAAGGTTGAGACTCCTGACGGAGTCGAACAAATGTTTGTCTGCATGACAGGGTTCCGGAATAAAGAACTCGAAAAGGCTCTTCAGGCTCGGGGACACGTGGTGTTGAACGGTGTGACCAAAGAATGCACAGTTCTTGTGGTAGCCGACATCAACTCAACTTCCTCTAAGATGAAGACCGCTAAACAAAGAGGACTTCGTATCGTAACGAGAGAGGATTTTGAAAATGAGATATTGTGATGGAATAGGACATATTTATTGCATATGCTGTCTGGCTAATGGGAAACTTTACATTGGTCAGACAGTGAAGTCGATTGAGAAACGATTCAAAGAACATAAACAGGCTGCGAAACGTGGAGTTCCTTACAGGCTTTATTCAGCCATGAGGAAGTACGGTGTTGAGAACTTTACGATTGAGGAAATTATTCAGGTATCGGCACCCAATAGACAGGTTCTGAAAGCAAAACTTTGTTACATTGAGGAGCGTCTAATTAAAAGGCTTCAAACTAAAGAATTTGGATACAATTCAACGGATGGTGGGGATGGAGCGGTTGGAACTGTATGGACAGAAGAACGTCGTGCAAAAGCAAGGGAGGCTGCAAAGATTCACTTTGCTAAATATTGGGGACACAAACATTCTGAAGAATCAAGGAGAAAAATATCCGAATCAAATAAAGGAAGGCTTCCTTCAATGAAAGGTAAACATCTTTCAGAAGAAGCTAAACAAAAGATTTCTAAAGCAAATTCTGGTCATATTGGAGCATTTCGTGGGGAAACTCTTTCGAAAGAACATCGTAGAAAAATTAGTGAATCTAAGAAAGGGGTGAAGCGGAAAGAGTTTTCAGATGAATGGAAAAAGAAACTTTCAGAATCACATAAAGGAGAGAAAAATCATTTCTTTGGAAAGAAACATTCCGAGGAAACAAGAAAGAAAATGTCTGAAGCGAAAAGGAGGAATCGTTATGAGATATTGGTATAGAGACCATGATTGGTGGTACATTGGCTTTTCCTACGACCCTGCGCTGGTGGCTTCTGTAAAGAAGTTCGCTGGTGCGGGATACAATCCCCAAAATCGGGAGTGGTACATTCCGTTTTCACTTGTCACGGTGAATCCGTTGAAGAAGTGGCTTGAGGAGAACGGATTTAAAGAGGGAATGAACTACGTTCCCTCTCGTCGTGTGATTGATTATGAGGAACCCGAAGAGGTGATAACAGCCGAGGAAGTTGAGCAAGCCTGTAAGGAGATAGGAATGAAGCGAATTCCCCATCCCTATCAGTGCGAGGGGGTTGCCTATATGATTAATCACGGGAACTGTATCAATGGAGATGACTGTGGGTTGGGTAAGACAGCCCAGACGATTATTATCATTGAACTACTCGGAGCGTTTCCGGCTCTGATAGTTACCCCAGCGTCCGTGAAATACAATTGGAAGAAGGAATGGGCGAAGTGGGTGCCTGACCGAAAAGTAGGTGTAATCGAAAGGAAACGAAAGTTCGACCCTGCCGTATGGGACAGCGATGTCGTGATTATCAATTACGATGTGCTCGGGGAACGTAACATGGAGAAGCCGACAGCGAAGTTCAAGGAACTACTCAAGAAGTATTGGGGAGCCTGTGCCTTGGATGAGATACACTTCTTGAAGTCGGAAAAGGCTCTTCGAACAAAGATGGCGAAGAAGATAACCAAGCGAATAGAACACGTATGGGGATTGACAGGTACGTTGACTCAGAATAAGCCAGCCGACCTGATACAGCCGTTCAAGATAATTAGACGGTTCGATGATATCTTCGGTGATACGTTGGAGTTCAAGTTTCGATACTGTAATGGGAAACAAACCGCATACGGGTTCGACGACAGTGGGTTCAGTAACCTTGAGGAACTTCATGAACTGTTACGAATGGGCGGTTACATACGACGGAATAAGAGGGACGTTCTTGAGGAACTCCCACCGCTGGTAGAGCAAACAGTTGACGTTCCTATTGTGAATCTCAAGGAGTACAGGCGAGCCGAGTCAGACCTGTTAGCGTATCTTGAGAAGATAGACATCGAGAAGGCAAACAATGCCGTGAACGCTCCTCACCTTGTAATGATTAACACGTTGAAATCCCTGTCGGTGAAAGGGAAGTTGCCGTTCATGCAATCGTATATCAAGGATTGGTTAGAGGCGAATGAAGACGAACAGTTAGTGGTCTTTGGTGTACACCGTGAACCGCTCCAGGAACTGGCGAAATACTTTAAGGCTCCGATAATACAGGGTGGGGTCTCGGCTGATAAGAAGCAACAAATCGTGAACGAGTTTTCACAGAGGAAACATCGGTTACTCTTTGCGAACATTCAGTCGGCTGGTACAGGTACAGACGGTCTTCAGGACAACTGCTCGAACCTCTTCTACATTGAACTGCCTGACAAGTCAACCGACCTGGAACAAACGAACAGTCGTCTTGAGCGAATGGGGCAAAAGAATAGTATAAATATCACCTACCTATTATCACCCGACACGATAGACGTTGAAATGAGAGAAACCGTTAAGGATAAGAGCCTTATAACAGGGGTGGTGAACAGGGGGCAAAGCGAGAATGAACTATTGGCAAGGAAATTCTTACAAAAACATCTGAAATGACGGAAACTCGAGCCATCGGGAGACGTTATGTAATTATCAAATAATTTAGTGATAACAATGGACAAAATTCAATTCAAAGCAAAGTTCTTCGGTACGAAAGAACGTAAAGGACAAATCAAGAAACAGGCAGAATTCGTTATGGCTGTCAGTGAAGACAAAGTTGAGGATGCTCTCCGGTTACAGGGGTGGCAAACCATACACGGCTTAAAGATAAGAAAGGTTGAGTGATATGGTTCCAAAAGAGAGGATTAACATAACAATATTCACCGACGGAAGTTGTAACGCAAAGAGCGACCGAAAATTAGGTGGGTTCGGGGTGTACATTCCTTATGGAAATCAGGAGATACACCTGAGAAGAGGCTTTTGGAACACGACGACCTCCCGTATGGAGATGAAAGCGTTGCTGGCAGCGATACAGATGATAGACCCAGACGTCTATACAAAGGTTCATGTCGTAGCCGACAGCGAGTTCGTGGTGAATGCTTTCAAGAAGTCCCTACTTTCACAATGGCGAGCCAACGGGTGGTGGGGAGTTAAAAATCCTGAACTTTGGAAAGAAATCCTGAAAGAAATTGAAAGCCGTCGAAAGATGGTGTTCGGTATATCACACATCAATGGACACGGGAAAGACCTGTCCGACCCGTTGGTTTACGGTAATGCCTGTGCGGACGCTCTGGCGAATTATAAGACGCAAGACAGTTACGTTCAGGATAGACCGCTTGAGGGGTTCAGTTGGTTTCATTATGATGGTTCTGACTGTGTGTTTCCGGAAAAGACTGAAAAATTTGAGGAGTTGAACCAAGTGGGTGGAGACGTGAACATTATAGGCGATTGCTTCTACGCAAATGAAGAGGAGTTGTTTGAACGGGTTAATGGAACATATCTGTTTGAGCCGTATTATAATGGGCAATTGGACATCGATTATAAAGTAGAAAAGATTTAGTATATGGCGAAATTAGATGAGTATAAACAAGCGATAGTTGACGAATACCAAAGTACGAACAGGAACATTTTCGTCAGTGCAACGGCAGGGAGTGGAAAGACATTCACTCTCTGTAAGTTAGCGGAGATAACTCCTCCTATAAAGAGTTCAATATTCTTGGCGTTCAATAAGTCAATCGCAGAGGAGTTGGGTCAGCGACTCCCAAGAACCGTAAAGGCTTCCACCCTACATTCGTGTGCGCTGTCAAGTCTGTGTAAAGCGTTCAGCCTGAATTTTGCACTGTCGGATTCAAAGAACTTCAATCTGGCAAAAGAGAAGATGAACTTCAAAGGGGTTCACTCGAAGCGTATTCCGGGAATGATAATGAAGATATGCAGGCTTTACGACCTCATGCGTTTTAACCTCGTACAAGACGATGTAGAGGCAATAATATCACTGGGGGAGAGGTACGGTGAGGAGGCTGACGAAAATCTCGCTAAGAGAGCAATAGAACTCCGTATGCTCAATAAAAAGATTGCTGATAATTACTTCCTAAAAGGTGGGTCGGGAAAACTACCTATGGACTTCACTGATATGTTATACTATGCGACTCAATACGTTCATCGGGATGACTTCAAACAGTACAATGTCGTTATGCTTGACGAGTGTCAGGATATCAGCCCATTACAGTTTGAGGTCGTGAAGATGTGTAAGACACCACGAGGTCGCCTGATAGCAGTAGGGGATGAAAAGCAATCAATCTATTCATTTATGGGGAGTAATCTTGACTCGTTACAGGCTATCAAGAACGCTCCTAATACAGTGACGCTGCCTCTGTCAATGACATATCGTTGTGCCCAGGATATAGTTGCCGAAGCCTGTAAAGTGTTCCCCGATGGTATAGTGGCTGCTCCTGGAGCGGTTAAAGGGTTCGTTGGGGATGGTACGTTTAAAGACGCTCAGGAAGGGGATTTCATTCTGTGCCGGAATAACGCTCCGTTGGTTGACGCTTTCATCACCCTGTTACGGCAGGGGAAGAAGTGTACAATTCTTGGGAAGGAATTCGGTGATGAACTTGTATCGCTCATAGACAGCGTCGAGGACGTATGGGGACTTGAACAGGTTCTTGAGAACATGATAAGTAAGTTGCAGAAGAAGGGAGTTAAGAGTCCAACCAAGTGTGAGGCATACGACAAGTTGAATGAGAAAGTGAATGTTTTGTTGAGCCTGTACGAATATTTCGGTGATTTGGAAACCGTGCGCTCCCGGATTTACGATATATTTGTAGAGAACGCCAGTCGTGGTATCACGCTGTCGACAATTCACAAAAGTAAGGGGTTGGAAGCGGACAGAATATTCTTTCTACAGCCGGAACTCCTACCAAGTAAGTATGCGACAACTGAACTGGCTTTATATGCTGAAAAGTGTCTCCAATTCGTGGCTATAACACGTGCGAGAAAGAGTTTAATATATTGTTAAATAATTTGAATTATGGAAGAAGTAAAGAAACAGACCCCAATCGACCTGTATCTGATGGTTCCTCATCAAGTGTACGAGGGTGGTAAACAGTCAGTGAAAGTCTGCCTGTTGGCGTGCAAGAAGATTAAGGCTTTCGCAGGATTTCTACCTACGAAAGAAATTCTTGAAACTCATTTTCAGGCTGAACGGGTTCGCATTGAAATGGCGAAGCAGGAATCCGGGAATGAGAACACGTACCGACCTCAACCCTTGTATCTTGAAGTAGAAAGTAGTATATTTGCGTCTATTGTTTCGGAAGCCAGAGCGAAAGACAAAGCGTTGGGAACCCCTGACGTGCTCGCTTTGACGCTGGGTTCATCGATGCCGTGCTGCATTATAGCAGAACGCAAGGAAGAACCTGCACCGAAGCCCAAAACAGTTCGTAAAAAGAGAACCAAGAAAATTGAAGAGAAACATGATTGAAAAGGACAGTCGACCAGTGGTCGGGGAGTACGTGTTTTTGAGCAAGTATTCCCAAACCCATGATGGGAAAAAGGAAACATGGCAGGAAGCCGTGAACAGAGTAATGGATATGCACTTGAAACGCTATTCCGGTATGGTGAAGCCTGAAGACGAGGCTGAGTTCAGTAAGATGTTTGCTCACGCATACAGCCTGTATTCCGAGCAACGTGTATTGGGAGCCCAGCGTGCGTTACAGTATGGTGGAGAATTGATGTTAGAGAAGCACGCTCGCTTCTATAACTGTTCTTCTACCTACGTTGACCGTGTACGGGTATTCGAGGAAATCATGTATCTGTTGCTCTGTGGTGCTGGGACAGGTTACAGCGTTCAGCACGTTCACACGGATAGACTTCCTGTGCCCAAAGGATTTGATAATTCAAAACAGGCTGAGAAATTCGTGATACCTGATACGATTGAGGGGTGGGCAGAGGCTGTCGGTAAGATGATGACCGCTTACTATTATGGTGGTGCGGACATCGAGTTTGACTATTCAGCAATCCGCCCGAAAGGTGCATACATCAGAGGGGGATTTAAGGCTCCTGGACCCGAACCGTTGCGTCAGGCGATAGAGAAGTGCCACCACATCATTACACGTATTAAAGGACGGAAATTGAGACCGTTTGAACTTCACTATCTTATCTGTATCTGTGCGAACAGCGTGGTGACAGGGGGTGTGCGTCGTTCAGCGATGATAAGTATCTTTGACGCTGACGATGCTGAAATGGCTGCGTGCAAAACAGGTAACTGGATAGCAACGATGCCGGAACTGTGCCGGAGTAACAATTCAGCAGCCATCCTACCTGATACACCGAAGGAAGTGTTTGACAGTATTTACGAGAATACCAAGTTGTATGGGGAGCCAGGATTTGTATTCATCGACTCTCCGTGGTTTGTATTCAACCCCTGTGGAGAGGTAGGTATGTTCCCGCAAATCAAAGACGAGAACGGTGATTATCATACGGGTTGGGGATTCTGTAATCTTGCGGAAATCAATGGTGGTAAAGTAAAGACAGTTGAGGATTTCTATGCTGCCTGTGAAGCAGCCTCCACTATCTGTACGTTGCAGGCTGGTTACACGAATTTCCGTGTGCTTGAGAAATGGTCACAGTTGATAGCGGAGCGAGACGCTCTTATTGGTGTGGGCATTACGGGTCTCTGTGAGAACCCTGCTATCCTGTTCGACCCAGAAGTACAGAAGCGTGGTGCTCAAATCGTTGTAGAGACCAACAAGAAAATTGCACGAATGATAGGTATCAACGAGGCTGCACGGTGTACAGTTGTGAAGCCGTCTGGGAACAGTTCACAACTCCTCGGAACCTTGTCGGGAATAACTGCCGGACACGCTCGCCACTACATTCGCCACATCCAGGCTGCGGATACTGAACAGGCTGTTCAAGAGTGGGAACGTGTCAATCCGGATATGGTAGAAGCGAGCGTCTGGGCTCCTGACCGTGAAAAGGTTATCGCCTTCCCTGTTACGCTTCCCGAAGGAGCGTTGCTGAAACAGAACCTGACAGCAATCGAATTCCTGAAATATGTTCTCTTAACGAAACAGAACTGGATTGAGTACGGTACGAACCTGACTCATCCTTCTACACTTGACAATCCGAAACTTCGAATGAACGTGTCAAATACCTGTACAGTTCGCCCAGATGAATGGGATGAAGTACGGGAGTTCCTGTGGGAACATCGTGACCAGTTTGGTGGTATCAGCCTGTTATCATCATTCGGTGATTTGGACTATCCTCAAGCACCATACACCGAAGTTCTTGACGAGGTTGAGTTGGCAGAACGCTACGGAGCAGGAGCAATTCTGTCGAGCGGTCTTATCGTTGATGCGAATGACGTGTTCAAAGACGTTTGGGAAGCCTGTAACGCAGCGATGGGGTTGGCTCCACAGTTACTTACAATCAACGACAAACAGATAGCCGACTTCGTTGTTGAGAATATCAAGGACGGACGCTTCCTCGTTGACATTGACGGTATCTGTTTCTCAGACGTGAACTGTGTCATTGACTACCTAAAACGACGTGTCGAAAGACGGTTGGATTGGGTGCGTCGCTTTAATTCATTTGCCGACAAGTATATGGAAGGCGACCGCCAGAAGACATCGTACTGTTTGAAGCACGTAAACGCATACCACAAGTGGCAAGCCATCTGCCGAATGAAGCCTGTTTCCTACGATAACATCGTATGGGAAGAACCGCTTAAACAGGCTGGAAGTGAAATTGCGACAGCCTGTGCCGGAGGTGCGTGCACATGGTCACCTAAAAACCCCACAGGAAATTAATTTGAAAATACGTCCGAAAATTAGAACAGATTTGATTTTCGGACGTTTAAATAAAAACGATTAAGTGTAATAAAGATGATAGGAAGAATTTATCTTGTAACCTGTGAACTCACTGGGAAATGGTACTTCGGGCAGACTATTAAATCTATTCAAAGTAGATTTAATGAACACTTTAGAAGTGCTCAACGAGGCTCCGACCACAAGTTCCACCGAGCCATACGAAAGTATGGCGAGGAGAACTTTCTGGTCGAAAAGGTTCTGACTGTTTCCGCTCCTACGAAAGAGAAACTGAAAGCCAAACTTGATTTTCTTGAAAAACATTTTATTCAAAAGTTTGATACTCGAAGAAACGGTTACAATTCAACGGATGGTGGGGAGAGTAAATTAGGATACGTTACTTCTGAGGAAACTAAAAGAAAAATTCGTTTTGCTCAACTTGGAGAAAGGGGTAATCGTTTTGGAAAGAAACATTCTTCTGAAGTGATTGAAAAATTGAGAAAAATGAATCTTGGAGAAAGAAACCCTATGTTTGGAAGAAAACTTTCAGAAGAAACTCGAAGGAAAATGTCTGAAAGTCATAGAATTTCTGCTCAACTTGAATCTCCCGAACAGCGTAAAAAGCGTGGGGATGCAATGAGAGGGAAGCCTGGAATTAATCGTGGAAAGAAGTTTTCACAGGAAGTTCGTTTAAAAATGAGTAATTCACATAAATTAAGATATCAAAATCATGAATGTAAAAATTTTGTTTAAAACGGAAGCTCAACAAGCTCTGTTTGCTGGTATTGAAGAATTGGCGGAAGCCGTTGCATCCACACTTGGACCAAAGGGGCATTCCGTTATTATTGACCGTGGGTTTGGAGTTCCCCATATCACGAAAGATGGTGTAACTGTTGCCCGTGCGTACGATACCGACGACCCGATGAAACGTATGGGAGCAACGCTCGTTAAGACTGTTGCGGCAAAGACCTGTGACGAGGCTGGTGACGGTACAACCACAGCCACAATCCTCACCCGTGCGCTCATTAAAGAGGGAATGAATGTTCTTCCTAATGTCAAGAATCCACAGCGTTTCAAAGAAGGAATGGAGGCTGCTCGTTCAGAAGCCGTTTCGTTCATTAAAGCGATGGCGAAGGAAATCGGTGAGACTGAGTTCGACCGTGTAAATCAGATTGCCACTATCAGCGCAAACGGTGATGTGGAGGTTGGTTGTATCATTTCTGAGGCTATCGGAAAGGTAGGAAACGACGGAGTGATTACGGTTGAGGAAAGCAGCAAGGGAAATGAAACCACAGTTGAAGTGACCACAGGTTTTCAGTGGGAAAAAGGCTTGGTGAACCCGTACTTCGTTACAGACCCAGAGCGTATGGAATGCGTGCTTGATAAGCCGTATATTCTCATCTTCGGACAGAACATCAACTATCCCCAGGAAATCCTTCCTATCATTCAGACAGTTTATTCAGCGAAACGCAGCGTTCTTATCGTTGCTCCTAATGCGTCTAATGACGTTATCAAGTTCCTTGTTACAAACATTCAGCAGCAGAACGGGTTGAAAGCCTGTTTCGTAAAGGCTCCCGGATATGGTCAAATCCAGAAGGACATGATAGAGGACTTGGCTGTTAAGGTAGGTGCAAAGGTGGTAGGCGATGAGTTTGGACGTCCGCTTGACCAACTCGGTACAGACTGGCTGGGCGAGTGTGAACGTACAGTCGTTTCTACTAATCGTACAATCCTCGTAGGAGGCGTTGGTACGGAAGCCGATATAAATACCAGAGTAGAGGCTATTAAACATCTAATGGAGGAGAATACGAACTCTTACGACCAAGAGAAGTATCGTGAACGTATTTCGAAACTTACAGGGGGAGCAGCCGTCGTTTATGTAGGTGCGGACAGTGAGGTAGAGATGAAGGAGCGAAAAGACCGTGTTGACGATGCTATTGCCGCAACTCGGGCAGCGTTGGAAGAGGGATACGTTCCCGGAGGCGGTACGGTTCAGTTGAGAGCGTCAGACCACCTACGCAATATGCCTTCACTTCACGAGGAGCATCCTGACTTCATTATCGGTTGGAATGTAGTGGCTCAAGCGTTGATGGCTCCGTTCAATCAGTTGTGTGAAAATGCTTCTGTGAACGCAACCCGTATCGAAGTTGACCTGACAAACAACGACGACCCGATGTGGTGGAAAGGCTTCAACCCTGTTACTGAGAGGATAGAAGATATGTTTGAGGCAGGAATCATTGACCCTGCGAAAGTGTCAAGAGTGTCCCTGGAAAACTCTGTTTCAGTCGCTATTCAGTTCCTGAATACGTCTTGTGCTATGTCCGCAAATGATGAACCAAATAAAAAGTAAATACTATGAGTCAGAAACAAATCCGAAGAGGGGACATTGTACGCATCCGCCATAATAACAGCGGTCATCAATTCAAAGAAAACACTTTGTGCGTCGTACTGGATACATATCCGAAACGAGCCGAATTCCCCGACAGGTTCAAATGTGCAACCCGAACCGAGTGGTGGTACGTTGATATCAAAGACATCACGCTGTTCTCGCGAAACAAGAACGAGGATGACGATTATTAATCATTAAATAGAGACGATTATGTTTTTCGAAGTAAGAACAAAACGGTTGACAGTCACCGAGCGCAATGCGTATAAGACCGTCAAGGAACTGTGGCTGTTCCAGGTTGAAAGTTACACCGAAGCCGAGGCTCGTGTGACGGAGTTTATGAACAAACAATTCAAGGGAGAGGACTTCTCTATTCCTAAGATTCAACCGTCAAAGATACAGCGTGTTGAAAAGACAGATGGCTGTGCTGATGAAGACCCGTTCTACAAAGTTAAGATTGAACTTCTCAGCGAGAACGACAAGGGTAAAGTGGTGAAAGAACCGTTCTTCATTTTGGTTCGTGCTGAAAGTCCTGAGGCTGCTATTGAGGTTGGTAATGGTGTGGGCGATGAAGAAGCACCGTCTTCTGAAACTGTTTCCGCTACGAAAACCAAGTTCACAGGGGTTGTCGTAATGACCGCTCCGAAGAAAGAACCAGCGAAACCAAAAGCAGAGGCTCCTAAGGAAGAGGAACAACCGAAGACTCCTGCTAAGGCAGCGAAGTCGAAAAAGGAGTAACATTCAGTAACAATCAAGAGTGGCTGGGCAACCAGCCACTTTCATATTTAGGAAGATAATGGCAGAAAAGAAACAACCCATCCCGAAACGTGTAATTACGGAAGCCGACGTTGACCGTATCATGAGAACGGCTCCTGATTACATTACGGAAGCATCGGACGAGGTGAAGGACTTGTTTGTCGCTGCTGAATGGGCAAAAGAGGAACGAGACCTGTCTCCTAAAAGATATTTCGACCTCGTGCTAAACGAGGGTACAGAGGAAGAGAAAACAATCAATATAGACTTCCAGCAGACGGTGAATGTGGGGGCAGTTGTCAAGACGCACGGTGGGGACATTACGGCTGTTCGTTCAGCCAACGCCAAGCGTCTTCAATACTTACAGTTAGACCGAGCCTACCAACGAGCCGTGTTAGAACTGAATAAAGCCATAGGAGTCCGTTCCCGGAAGCCTCGTAACATTGTCGACTATACAGGCACGATAATGGAACTCTTTGGGAAGTTCTATACCGTTACCGATGTCGCCAAGGTTATGGCGAAGGAATACAAGATTAAGGTTCCGGAGGAAGAACTGAAGAAGTTCTATGTTGAGAACCGAGACTTGATTACCAGACGTCGAGCCGAGTACGTGTTACAGAATAAGGACTTTCGTATAGCAACAGAAACAGGTCGTCTTGAAGTCCTTAATCAAATGTTGGTAGAGGTTGAAATCAAGAACAGGGCAGCAGGGGGAAGTAACGTCGATTACTGTAACCTCATACTCCGTATCATTGAACAGGCTCGAAAGGAAGTTAAGGGGAACGAAATCAAGATGACCGTTGATGGTCGTATTGATATCAACGCCACACTTCACGCTGAGACCAACGTAATGACGGTCATGAAGCAGATGTCTATCAATGCGTTGGTAGTGGGTTTGACGGCTGCAAAGGTAGGGTTGAATCCAACCGTGTTGATATCACAGTTGGCGTCTTCATGGTATGCGAAGTTCAACGGGTTCAATGGAAACTTGATGGACGGTGAACAGGTACAGTTGCCGTCAGCACTGATTAAACAATACGACTGGGACCAGATAGAGCGTTCCTCTAAAGAGTTCGTTCAGGAGTTTACCCCTATCACGGAAATCATTGATGAGAAGGAACCTGAGAAGCAAACCACAGCCGAAACAACTCGTAAGAATATGCTCCTACGATTGAAGTCAATGAAGGCAGCGAAGGCACAGGAAGACAACCGTGCCAACCCTGTTACACCTGACGACAAGGATATGAGCCTCAAGGAGAATGGTGTAGTACTGGCTCCGGAACCAGATGAACCCGAAGAGCCGAAAGGTGAGTTCGAAATAGACTACAATCTTAACAAGCATTACAAGCAGAAGAAGAATATGCGTGTAAAGGGTGCGATAGGAGAGTCTATTGCTCGTCACAAGGCACAAAAAGAAGAGGGTGAGGTAAATGTAAACAAAGCGGAAGCAGAAGCCGCAGCGAGACGTGAAAGACGGAAAGCACGTCGCGAAGCAAAGAAGAAAGGAAATCAAGAATGAAAATAGTTTATGCTTAGATAGTGGTATTCTGAAAAAGAAAGGGTGAGCCGAAAGACTCACCCTGTTTTGTTTACCCGTGTACAGGCTTCTAAATACCTGTTGAAGTAACATTGTAAGAACGAACCATCCATGCTTCCTTTTCCATGCTTTCAATCATGTCCTCGAGGAAGTTAAGAGTGGCGAGGTCATTCTCGGGGATTTGTTTGTGAATGTCTCTGATAGAGCGTATCAACTTATCCCAGTCGTCACGAATGATTTTCCACATGTCAAGAGCCTGTGGGACGGCTTCACCCATACCGAATTCTTTGATGTGGTTGTTTTGTAACATTGCTTCCATAGAACCCAGCGGACGTTTACCCAGAGCACGGATACGTTCAGCAACATCATCAACACGTTCAATTTCTTCTTCGTAGAGTTTCAGCATAGCCTCGTGATAGGAACCAAATGAGTCTCCTACGACATTCCAATGGAACTGCCAAGTCTTCAGCATGAGCGTGAAGTGGTCAGCAAGTAAACCATTCAGCAAGAGGGCACTACGTTCGAGTTCCTCTTCAGTTAAACCAGTCTTAATCATTTCCTTTAATATTAAAGAGTTTATAAACAGTTATATAACGAGTACAAAGGTACAAAGAATAAAATTTTCAGGAAAATCTAAGAATATTCCGGATAAATCATTGAATATATCAAAAGAATGACTAACTTTGTAGCGTCAAACAATAAATCAACGGAGTAATATGAAGACTTTAATAGAATTAAAACAGGCTGCTGAAAGTAAAGGTTTGCGGTTCTAAGTAAACAAGTGGGACCCGACTATCCATCGTTGGGAAACCGATAAGTTCCTAATCCTGACTTCATGAAAATAGAGATTGGTATTGAGTACCGTCCTAACATCTGGGCATGGTTTGACGGGTTCTGTGAGAAAAATACTAAGGATGATGATTTAACCCTGTTTTTCCGGGAAACGTATAATCAAGTATGCGGTCGACAGAATAAGACCTGGAGAAGAGGCTTCAAAGTTGAGCGACAACTGTTTGGAAATGATAACTAATAACCAGAGGGAGTTCACGCTCCCTCACAAATAATTTCGTAGATATGAAAGATGAACCAAGAAACAGAAGTGTGTGGGAACGTATGAAGATGGCGTTCCGTCTATTGTTTAGTGTTAAAGCGTTGGAGCCTGTTTATAAGGAAGGCTGGGAAGATGGTCGTAGAGGACTCTATGACGATTATAAGGTCATGAAGGAAACCATTGAGCCATTCGTGAAAAAGGTTCATGACACGGCTTGGCACGGGGATAGTGCTATTACTATACCAGGAATGATTCCAACGGAACTGTATCGTATGCCGTTCCTTCCAGTTGAGGATTTCCTTGGTGCCGGAATAGTTGCTGGACATGATTGTCCTCCGCAACAAATTGAGTTGAGATATCAGGTATATAGACAGGATACGCTCGAGAAAGCGTTTCAGGCGGATAGACGGCTTGCGCATGATATCAATTACGGATATGTAGAAGCCTCTAAATGTCTTTCGAAGTTCCTGTTAGAAAATGGGTTTGTGAAACATCGTGTTATCGCTAATTCGGGAAGCCCATACCCGACATTCGTATTCTTCACGAATGTGATGAAACAGGTATAATCACGTTATAATAATGCGGTAAATCTGCCGTTGGATTGCACTTAAATATTGCGAGGTTGAGCCGGACTGGGAAGTTCGGCTCAATTTATTTTGAAGAATTCCCGAGGAAACTCTTTGATATCTCAATCTGAACCACTACATTTGTACAGTCAAATCAATAAAACAATGTAATATGGAATTCAAAGAACAATCCGTCCCGACTGGTATCTTGCTTAAGATACGTAAATTACAGGCTCTTGCCGAAAGAGGAGTAGGTGGTGAAGCCACGAACGCAAAAATCCTATTGTCTGCCTTGTGCGAGAAATACGGTATCGATGAGTCAAAACTTGATGAAGAAGAGAAACAGTGGTATGAGTTCGAGATGAGAACATCAGTCCAGAAACTGTTCTTACAGTTGTACGTCAGTATATATGGAACGACTGAACGCTATCTCAAGGAAGTTGAACTGTGGAAGAGAGGTCGTAAGAAGATAGTGAAATGTAAGTTCACCCGTGCTGAATATATTGAGTTTAGTCAGATGTGGGAATGGCACAGAAAGAACTATCTGGCTGAACGTAAACGCATGAGAGAACTGTTCCAGATAGCCTACTACGATAAATTCAAGATGTATCCTTCGGAGACCTGTGATGAGTATGAAGCCCAGCGGTCAAAGAAGAAAGACAGTGACCTCACAATGGAAGATATATTAGCAATAAACATGATGGCAGCAGCCTGTAAGAACAAATCCTTCTACAAACAAATAGGAGAGGCAAACGACGACGAAGACGACGATTAATGATTTCCCCGAAAATAATCGGGGATTTCTTTTGATATGTCAATCTTTATACATATATTTGCTTCCGTAAATCAAACAAGTGTAATCATGAGAAAGAAAACATCACATCGCGAGAAGGACTTCGGTCTGGTTCAAAGAGCCTTATGTGGCGACCAGGATGCCTTTACAACGATATTCAAGAAGTACAATGTTATCCTCACTATTCAGATTGGTGGGATTATCAATGACAAAGATTTAACAGCCGACATCGTAATGGAAACTTTCGAAAAGGCTTTCGAGCGGTTGGAACGCTTTCAACCAGACTATCAATTGAGTACGTGGTTAGTTCGTATCGGTAGGAACTGTGCGATAGACTATTGTCGTAAGAAGAACCGAGTGAATATCGTCAGCATTGATGAGGGGTTCGACGATACCGAGGATGACCAACCTACGTTACAAGTAATAGACGACAGCCGTACACCTGAAGAATCCCTGTCGTTCAATCAGCGAATAGAATATGTAAAGAGCGTCATGCAGAAGATGCCGTCGACATCAAGACGGGTTATTCAGATGCGGTTCTTTGATGACTTCACCTACGAAGAAATGGCTGATGAACTGGGGTTCACTCTTCAACAGGTCAAGAACGCTATGCATAGAGCGAAGCGAGACCTCATTGAACTTATAGAGTTGCAGGCATACGATGATGTCCTTCACAAATAAAAGAGGAGTTCGTCATAACGCTATACAGGTATGAGAATGACAAGTTATTTCAGGTCTCTTGTTAAGTCAGGGACATTGGACAGCAGTAAATCGTTTGCCTTGCTGCTGTCCGTAATTATAGGAGCCATCATTGGTTTAGTGGTGTGCTTCTGTCTTATTTGGGACGTCGTGACCAACGGGTACATCAAGACAAATTTAAACGAATTGGGAGTGTTCCTATTGTGTGCAGGTGGCTTCATGGTTGGTGGCGGGATAAACAAGGTATTTGGCGAAAAGTATTTTAAACATCAAAAACCAGAGAAGAATGAAAAAGAAGTTTAAAGCGAAAGTTTCAGGAATGTTTGACATCGTTCAGTTGGGCGATGATACATTCAGCGAGGTGGTAGATAAGTTGAAAGCCAACGACTACCATATTGACCAACAGTTCACGAGCCGTGAAGAGTGTTATATCGAAGCCATAGGCGACGGTGGAACAAAGTGTGTATCCCGTGGGGATATGGTGTTCACGGACGAAACGGGAGAGTTATTTATCATGTCTGAAAAACGATTCAACGCAACGTATGAAGAAGTGGAAGAAGATTCAAAAATCCCTAATCAGGAAATGGCGGCAGACCCTGTGTGATTGGTTCGGTCATCAGCCTGTAACAGTTATAGAAGAACGCTGGCGTGGTAAACAGAACATTCTGAGCCGTAAAGGAGGGAAGCCTCGCAAGGGAGGACACTATGTAACAGGTCATTATCAGAAGTGTCGTAGATGTGGTAAGAAATTGAGTAACTTTGCAAGATGTTGGTAATATGTTAAAGATGAAGTTTTGGTTCGAAGGGAACCAGTTACAGCCTGACTGCAACATTCACGGAGGCTGCAAGATAGGGAGTTCAGCCTGTCATGCCTGTCCTCACTGTGTACGGGTAAACAGCAAAGACCAGGAAGTTCTGTGTCTTGGCGATGGCTCAGAGTATAAAGAAGCCAAGTTGGAAGAGTTGAGGGTTGGCGACAGGTTCAAGACAGTGAAGAACGTGTACGGGACTCTCTATACAGTAAAGGAAATCAAAAACGGTAAAGTTATGGTGGACAGCGACGTCACGTCAATGTCAGTCATCAAGAACTTTGATAAGGTGTTCTTGCTTCCTGTAAGCGAAAGTAATTAGTAAACCGAATGAGATGTCAGCACAGGATAGGAAAGTTTCTTAGAACGACTGTTAGACGTCTCATTCCCTAAATTAAAAACGAAAGAAGATTATGAATAGTTATGATTATATCCCAGACTGGTGGATAAGTGGTTCAACCCAAACAAAGTAAGGTTATGGAAAAGGAAAAGACTCATGCAGTAATAGATACTTCGATAGGCTGTTCGCCTGACGAATATTATCGCTTCTATGGAACGCTCGAAGAATGTCAAGCGTATATCAAGGAACACGAGAATGAACCTAACTTGGGAATAATACCATGATACACTTCGCTCAGAACAATGACATCATCATTGGTGTGGACTTTGGTTACGGTAACGATATCGCAGTAAAGACCACAGCAAAGGTTCACGAGGATGGCAGGTTGGAAATACTGTCATCGGAACGGATAGGAAGAACTCGTGACATCAAACAAGAACATCGGGATAGAATAATAGAAGAACTTAAACAATTCGGAAAGGAAATATGAGAAGGAATATTCATGTAATGTACAAGAATTTCAGAGGCATAGTGCTGACGAAAACCCTGTTGGGGTTCGAGGGAAGACTGAACCCTGCTCAACTCAAAGAAGAACTTGAGGCGAAGAATGTTGAATGTTCATTGGTTGTGGGCTGGAGCCTGTACGAGCCTGATGAGGCTATTGAACTCACACCATCACAGGCTATGGACTTCCACGAATGTCTTGAAGAATTGAGCGAGGTTGATATCCGTTTCAATGTGAACGGACATTCAATTGAGAACGGTTCTATACGGCTGTCGTATAACATCTATGAGCATAGCATCATGGTCACACGGGTGTGGCTCAATGGAAAGGAGACAAAGGAATTGGTGGACACCATTCAGCAATGGTTAGATAACAATCAAGATTTTATAAAGTAGATTATGGAAGCATTTAAAGTAAGACTCATTCAGGAGTATAATGAACTGAATGAACGGATTGGGAAGTTAAGCAACTTCCTCAAAAATCCTAACGGAGTAGAACTCTCAGAGAAGATGATGGCTGTCATGGGTGGGCAGCAAGTGGCTATGGAAGAGTATAGTCGTAAACTTTGGGAGCGAATGGAGATGTTAGGTATCACGTCAGAAGATGTGATGAATCCTAATTACACGGGTCAGAATCTGTCCTTTGGTGAAGCATTACAGGCTCTGGAGGCTGGTAAGTGTGTTGCTCGTAAGGGGTGGATAACTACCTGTTTCGTGGTAAAGCAAATCGACAGTGACATTCCGGCTGAGGTTGTTCCTAAGATGCAGTCGCTTCCCCAGCATGCAAAGAACTTGCTGAATGCGTTTGGCGTGGGAAGTATCAGTTACCGTTCACAATGTTTGTTGGTAGAACAGGCTGGGGATGGTAACGGTGCAACGAACTACGTTCCGGACTGGGTTGATATGTTTGCAAAGGATTGGTTTGTATTAGGAGGTGAGTGATGATAGTGCTTCTCATTATATTGTGCGTACTGCTGACGGCTGTTATCGTGCTGTCGGTATGGGGATACACGTTGCTCAGTAAGAAAATTGATTACGTGTATGGGAATCAATCCGTATTGTATCAGAAGATATTAGAGGCTGAGATACCTGTGTTATGCTCGTATCTTGGAGTTCTCGAAACGGCTCGTCGTGAGGCGTTGGCTGATGAACGGTATGAAGATGTGCAAAGGTTGATTGAGACTATCCGATATAATACAGGGACGTTGGAGCAGTTGAGGCGGGAGTACAGTATGATGCGGAAGGATAGTCAGTCGACTCGATAGATTCAAGAGGCGGTGTTCGATATTCGACATCGGGTTCTGGATTATGTGTGGAGGGATGTGATGAGTCACGGGTGATGGCTTGTTACATCCCTCTGGACGTCTCGAACAGGGACGTCCACCATCAACATGGTATAATGCTGAGCCTCACAATCTTTAGCCTCTATTAGATAGGGAATGAGGTTGGTGATGTCTGTAACCTACCAAAATAGAAAGTAGGGGTGATAATCACTATGGGTATAGAGCCTCCCTATATAGGTCTATATGGTATATGGAGTATGGTGGTGAGTAGTGGGTAGGTTTGGAGGGGTTGCTGGTTGAGGCTGGGTTGGTCAATGGAGGTTCAGGGTATTTCGAATCCGGACTGCAACACTCTCCTGTGCCAGAATCCTGCGCGACTCAACCCCGAAGAACCGTGTCCGATGACTGTTCCTACTCCACACCCAGGACTCCGTGGGCTGTCATTTGGGACGATATCGTATGCCTCACTATCCGTTATCACGAGAATGACACGCTGGCGTCGAAAATAGCCTTTAAATCATCCTAAAAACCTCTCCACCAAGACACGGATAATTGGTTGCATCTACTCCGGGAAATTCGGTACAGAAGTAACAGCGTCCGTCATGGGGAGTTGTCATCACCCTAACATGGTCACCCCACAGCGAGTTATGGGCGAAATGACTGTTTCGAAAAGTTAAATCTTGAAGAAAATCTGAAGAAAGTTGGAGAAACTCTTTGCGGATTCATCAGAATCCACTACCTTTGTGTCATCAAAGTAAATCAAATGTCAAATATTAAAACAAATAAGGATATGAAAACGTCACAAGATTTTAACGAAAACTTCAATCAGTACAGTTCAGAGATAGAAAAAGAGATGATGAACCTCAATCGTATGTTACAGGAGTTCGCTTCTAATGGCGCAGTCGCTCAACAAATCATCAATGACTTGGAACCTGTCTTAGCGAAGTTACACCTGACAATCGACTCATTCACTATGAACCGTCCGGACAAAGAGAAAGCCTCTAATCGTGGTCGTCTGAGTCTTCATCTCGTGTCTGACGGAAAGTTCAAGTTCATTCAGTTCCGTGGCTATACTTCACGTGGTGCTGGTAAGAACGAAAGCCGTCTCGACAGTAAAGCCGAAAAGATTTGTGAAACGGTACAGGCTGCTCTTCAGAACCCTGTAAACGAACTCCGTTGCTCAGTCAACCCGTTCAGCCTCGAAGTAAGGGATGAAAAGGAAACAGGTCGTGTGCTGATGGATATCTCATACAACTTCTAAGAAGAATAATCGAAGAATTCCTCAAGAAAATTCCGGATGGTTCATTGCTGAGTCATTCGGAATGACTATATTTGTACTGTCAATCAATAAAGAAATGAACAGTATGAAAACAATCAGTCAAATCCAACAAGAGGTTCTCGCCACGGCTCAAGTGACACTTGACGAACTCCAAGCCTCTATCGAAAAGTTCTGGGAACAGGGTTGGGAACGTAACGAGGAAGCGAAAAAGAACCTGTCAGTCTTCTAAATGGTACGCTAACAATATCTCAAGAGTCATTCGTGATTATGCTTCTTATAAAAACCTGTACGAGAAAATCCTGTCAGGCGAATATGTAAGCCAACATCAATCTCGCGAGGACGCTGTGGCTGAGGCTACGAAACAACTCGAAAAGAATGAAGAGTCCTTCCCTCGCTCACTCAATCACATCTACCAAACCGCTGTCCGTCGTACCTATTACAGTCTATGCGGTTACACTCATGAGGACGAGATGGTACACACTCCTGGAGTACGCTACGACCGTCAGCCGGAATACATTCGTAACAAGGAATACAGGCTTCAGGAGTTCTGAGCATTCACTTCTACTGCGAGTCTCGTGAGAAGTTCTACGCAAAGCGTGACCAAGAGGTACGGCTCACAATCGAACAGGCTATGCGAAGCTGAAATTACAGGTAGAGAAGAAACTCACTCCTATCAAAGACAAGATACAATCGTTCGACCTCATCTCTTTTAAAGGTCAGCAGGGGAACTATGTAGGCGAGTGGGTAATAGTACTGAAGACGCTCGATACATCTTCAAAACGAGTTGTATCCTGGCTGGTGGCTATAATATACAATGCCTTCACGCTCGCTATATAGCCAATCTTAAACAGGTAAAGAAATAAATCTTGAGGATATCCCGGAATTTCTTCCGGGATTTCTTTGATATGTCGATAGAACCCAGTACATTTGCTCAGTCAATTAAATCAAAGGAGGAAACAAACTATGTTACAGAAAGGTTCAGAACAGTATAAACAGGCTCAGAAGTTAGCGAATGAAATCAAGGATATGGCGGGAACTGACCGCTGGAATAACAACTCCTATTTCGACATCGCTTTCAATGCTCTCGGACAGTTCATCAGTAAAGTACAGGCGACAGACGGCTTCGCTGCTAAGATAGCCGAAACAGTCGACAAGACGATGAACCCCTACGGGAAGAAAGTTGCGTTCATCAGTGACAAGCAATCATGGATATTGGCTGTTGCAGCCGTTGAAAATAATATAACACTATAATCATCATGGAAAGAATAATTTGGACAGTATTTGAGTTCTTCTGGGGACGCTTCGGAAGAAAGAAGTTAGTAAAGAAGTACAGGGTATGGTGGCAGCGGTTCTGGATAGCCGTGTTCGTCTTCCTATTCTTGTGGGGAATGAAGATATTCTTTGAGTGGTGGGACGGTGTGGTTCAGTTCCTAAATTATGTGATATGGGGATAATGCAAATCAATAAATAAGGAAAGATATATGGAAGTAAAATTAAGAGGATTAGACCGCTACGAGGTAGAGGCTATTCAGTACGATGGTACAAACAGTGATGAAATCTGTCAGTTCATTCTTGAGCATAAACCCTATACACAAATCGAGGGAGCGTTCCTGAACAAAGGTACGGACAAGAAGATGATGGCGGTTATCGTCATTCCGTCAGGCGAAGACATTTTGGTGCGTGAAAAGGAGTGGCTCGTTCATGTTGAGGTTCCCTACGGAAACCAGAACTCCTTCTACGTGATGACTGATGAAGAACGTCAGGACAGGTTCCAAGAAGTCAATGAAGATGACCTGTTCCCCTGGATAAAGGTTGAAGACGCCAAACCCAAAGAGGAGCAAGTCGTGATTGTCCTGTACAGAAAGTATGGCGATTTACAGGTGGCGAGACATTGCTTTTATAAAGATAGCAGCCTTGTCAACGGTAAATGGATTCATGCGAACAGTATTGTCATCGCTTGGCTTCCTGAACCTAAATCTGAGAACGTATGACAGTCGGGGATATAATACAGGTCACGAATATAGCCACTGAGGAAACCCATGTGGCTCATATTGTACACGGTTCATCGTCCGCAGGAATATACGGTGATGACAGGGGAATGTCCTGGTGGGCTTCGGGTGTTCAATGGACACGAACTATCGGTCCACATCAGACTGCTCCTAAGACGCACACCTGTACAGTAATAAAGACGGCTGAACAGGTACGTCAGGAAAGACAGAAGGAACAACTCATGAAAGTTGCCCAGATGATATACGACGGAGTGAAGAGTGGCTCCTACTTCGTTGAGAATGTAGCCGAAGCAATAATATATTTGAGATGAGAACACTAACAGTTGAGAAAATCGGTGAGACCGAAAAGGCTGTTCAGTATCGTGTGACGTTCTGGATAGTTGAGAACCCCGGACACCCTGTGTGCTGGGAAGGAAAAGAGTATTACTTTGGGAGGTGGCTGCCGAAGCGTGTGGTCACTCCTATTGATGACACTCATATAGGTATTCCGAAGAAGTTCCTTGAGGAGACCATTGAACTACTGGCAAAAGGACATCCGTTCAGGGAAGTTCGCTATAATGCTCAGTTCAAACAGGAGACTCTACAATGGACTAAACCGACGAAACCAGAAAAATCTTGAAAATTCTTTGAAGATTTCCGGATAATTTCTTTGCTGATTCAATAGAAAGCACTATCTTTGTAATGTCAAATTAAATCAACAATGTCAAACAAATTAAAAATTAGAATTATGAAGACAACTGTAAACAACATCGCTTCCGAGAATGTAACTTCTTTCGTAATTAACGAAGATATGCTTAACGAAAAGAAGGCAATGAAGTACATCAGCAAACCTAACATGGTCGCTGCTATCAATGACATCTGTGCTGCTATCAAAGGTCTTAACAGCCTGTTCTCACCTCAGGAGTACACCGAAGCCAACAGCAAGAAAGAACTGTTCGACGCTTATGGACGCTTCTACATTATCTATACTGACCTCCGCGACGCTGCTATTGAGGCTCGTCACCGTGAAGAAGAAAAGAAAGAACGTGAAGAACGTCGTCGTCAGGCGGAAATCGAAAAGAATACCAAGGAACTTATCAAGCCAGCCCAGCCGTTAAAGAGCGAAGAGGAAGTCAAAGAAGCCTCTAAAGCCAATAAGAAGGCAAAGGCTGACAAGGCTCCCAAGAAGGAAAAGAAAGCCTCTGTAGAGGGCGAAAAGAAGTCTGCTCCCCGTGTTGGTGACGCTGAGGCTCGCCTCTCTACCTACTCCGCTGAACTTGCTGAGAAAGAGGCTTTGGTTGCTAATGCTGAGGAGTTCGCTAAACTGTCAAAGGAAGACGCCAAGGCTATCCGCCACCGTATCGCTTCCCTCAAGCGTAAAATCGAGCGTGCTAACAAGGCTCTGGGAACTAAATAAGGCTCAGTCATGAAAGAAATCCTGACATTCGTAGTGCTTCTGATACTGGGAGCACTACGTTATTTCGAATATAGACATCGTGAATAATTAATCCAATATATCATGGGCAAACTAATCACCACAGAGGATGGGTACGAAATACGCTTGGGTCAGAAGAACCCATCTTGTTACCCGTGTTGCTTCGAGGGGTCGGTCTGCGCTTGTCGTAGCGACCTTTGCATAAAGCATCGAGACAACTATATCAGAGAGCATGGGAAACTTCCGCAGGGAGAAGGTATTTATCTCAGACAAGCGAAGTCATGAACGAAGAGGATACTTCCCTATATGGCAAGACCCAGGAGGTGATGGTATGGTTTACCCCTGTGGAGATGATTGTCCGTTTATGAAACAGTTTATAAATGAAGATAAAAATGAAGACATTGAAACCAATCATTCAGACGGAAGAGCCTGACAAGTATGGGCGAACCGTAAAGATAGGAATCACCGACGGAACGATAGCAACGTTCTTTCAGGTGATGTCACATGATGAAGTGAGAAACCTCCGTGACGAGTTGACGAAGTTCCTAAACCATTCAGGAGCCGGAACCCCTGTGTTCGACTTCAAGAGTTTCGAGGAAATGCGTGACAGGGTAAAGGTCGGGGATACTGTTAAGGTACGCTTCAAAGAGTTTGGTATGCCTGATAAACACGTTGTCGGAAGGATGGTACTTCCTAAGAGAGCCTATCGTGTGATAAAGATAGACGAAAGACGAGGTCAGCACCTATCCGGGAAGGATTTGGAAGAGGGTAAAGCCAGAAAGTTTCACATCGAACAAATCATTGAAGTCCTATGAAAGTGAATAAAGCCATGCTGATGATACGGTTGATTAACCGTATCACGGCTGAAAGGGATTACTGGAAAGCAAAGGTTGAGGCTCAACTCGAAGGAAAGCCGTTTATCGAGAATGAACGGTACGAGCGTCGGAAGAATAAAATCACCCGTATAAGCCGACCCCAGTAGCCTGTTTGGAAAAATTTTGACGAATTTATCGGGAAACTCTTTGGAATGTCAAATAATGCCACTATATTTGTTCCGTCAAACAATTTAAATCATTTAGTTATGGGACAGAAATCAGTTTACAACATCATCACCGCCCAACAAATAAATGGGGTCTGGGGTATCGCTGACGTGGAGTTTTCAATTACTTCGCTGAGAAAGGCGCAAATGCAAATGCAAACAATCATTGACCTCACTGAAAGAGGTGAATGGTTTGTAGGGAGCGAAAATCATTACGAGATAATCGCTAATGAATATCCTCCTATACTTGAACAGCCTCGTTTCGTGTGGGACATTATGATTAAATGCGTTGAGACAGGGACGCTCGTACTGTATCGCATGATAGAGTCTCCGCTGAATAGTATGTACCTTTCAAAATAATCCCGATATGGAAATCAATCAGAATAATAAGCCAGTGACCGTTACGTTCAGTGACGGCACTGTCAAACAAGTTATCTACGACTCAATAGAGTTTTTTGAGGGAGGGAATGTATCCCTTCTCGGACACTTATCAGACCTTCCTACTGAAACGGTCGTAGAGACGCCAAAAGAGGCTCCTGTCACCCCACAACTTCCACCCGAAAGACCTTATATGCGCAGGTACACGTTCAGAAGCGGTCTTGTGCGCTTCCTACACGAAGGACGTATGCGTACTGCTGCCGTCACTCACTGTACGGATAAGGCTTGGCGAGTTATGAATAAGGAGTTGGGAGTAGCGTGGCTGCCGAAGAATGTCATCAGATGGAGTGAAATCGCTCAGCAGTTCTGCGTCATCGATGAGACGTATGAGTTGGACTTCACGTTTGATGTTAAGCAGGGTATGGATGAATATCCGTCCTTATTCGACCCTGAGGATTTAGTTGTAAACGAACTCGATTAATAGAAAGGAAAATTGATTATGATGGTGAATATGAACGGTCTGTCCTACGGGACATGGAGAAACATTCAGAAGGCGATTGAACAGTTTGATGTGCCTATGAAGTCATCGGGAAACTACCTGTTAAAACTTCAGGAAGTATTCACTCCCGGACATACTCGTCAGATACACGTCCTCCCGAAACTTGGGGAAGGCTCACTTGGCGACGCTGCTGAGTATCAACGTGTGTCTGACAAATACTGTTGGGAGATTATAGTGGCTGACGATACAAGGTTTGGTCGTCATGTGAGTGTCTGTTCCTATTTCACCGAACCAGCGTTCGAGGTCTTTGCTGACACGCTTGGATGGAATGAACAACATCGCGAGCAGTACAGGCTGTCAACGGATATTGAGAAAGAGAAGAAATTACAAGAACAGTTCGCTCTGAAAGTTCTCGAGACAATCTGGGGTGAATATGGTCACACTATAAAAAGAATACCATCATGAGAAGATGCCGGAAATGTATGTGCGTGAATGAAGCAGCCTGTCGAGCGTGTCGTTCGTATTACAGGGGAAGAGTGAAGAACGCTCTTATCATTGCCTTTGTGATGTGTGTGGGTGCGATGTTGTTAGGCTGTATCTTGGCTCTTCTCATGATAGGAGTTTTTCTATTATTATAAACCAAAATGAGAAGTTATGCTGGAAACAGAAACAATCTATCCAGGCGGTAATCCGCCAACAGAGAAGAAAGGCTTTTGGAAGAAGTTTGAAGACAAGATGGAAGAAAGACGTGCGAACGTGTTTCGTCATAAACCGTTATCGTGGACAGTGGTTGTCTGGTGGGGACTCGTTCTCTTTACTTCTATCATTGTCATGAAGTCGTGTAACACGACAGAACCCGTACCGTCTCAGCCAGCGTTTGGCTGCGAGGTTGCTGAAGAACAGGTTGTGGAGCCTGTACCTGAAACGCTCTTTGACGAGGTGTATGATTATATCTTCAAGTTGAGGATTGACCATCCGGACATCGTTATGGCGCAATGTATTGAGGAGTCCGGAGGCTTCACTTCTAAACTGTTTGTAGAGGGACACAACTGTCTGGGAATGAAAGTTCCCGGAAGTCGTCCCACTCTGGCTGTCGGAACCATGTTAGGTCATGCCCGTTTCAACTCGTGGCGGGAGTGTATAGCCGACTATGCTATATGGCAGAGTACATTTGCCCGACGGCTCACAAAGGACGAATATTTCGCCTATTTAGACAGAGTTTATGCGGAGAAGAAGGGATATAGCAGTCGTCTTAAAGCGATAATTCAGTCTCGAGGACTGTAACCTGACTCCGGAGAAATCACGTATCTTTAACATCAACAAATAATTTCGTATGGAAACAAGAATTAAAACAGCCTTGGACGGCTTTCGTAAATCAGTGCTTGACGCACACGGTATGGACTTCCTAATCGTAGGTTCACTCGCTCTTCACGAGTTGGGTATGGAAACAGGCGAACCTCACGACATCGACATGGAGGTCAAATGTACACCCGAACAGGAACAGAGTATCTTCAAGTTACTGTCGGACTCTCAGAAACAATCGATGTATCAGATGAAGGAGCAGGAGGATTATCTCTCCAACGCTGAACGTCGTATGGACAAAGTGACATGGAAGCATAAGCCGTATCTCTTTCAGTGGGGAGACGTTATCATCAATGTATGGGTGGTGAGTGAGTTCAGTCACGAGTATGTTACACTCGACAGCGGAATCAAGTTCGCAAAGGTGATGTCTGTCATTCGTAAGAAGATAGCGTATCAGCGCAACAAAGACCGAGCATTCCTAATCAATCTCGCATATCGCTTCCTTGGAATGGTGGGCGCAAACGGAAAGAATTTATCCGCTGTATTCAATCAGGACTGCCGATAATCCGGGAGTCCAAAGGGATTGATAAAAACTATCAACCGAAAAACGACGTTATTATAACACGTTTGAAAATAGAAACATTTTATTCACTAAATTTAAAAAGAAATGAGAAAGTCAGAATTCGTGGTAGCAGTTGCCAAAGAGGCTGGTATGAGCCAGAGAGACACCGAGAAAGTAATCGACGCACTGAATCCGGTGATTGTCAAGACCTGTGTTGAGGACGGTGACGAAATCAGCCTACCTTTCGGAAAGTTCAAACAGAAAGTCAACCCTGCTAAAACAGGCACGAACCCGTTGACTCAGAAACCTATGAACGTTCCCGAGTCTCACACACTTGCTTTCAAGGCTTCTAAGACCGTGAAAGTAGTTGTTGAACCGAAGAAAGGTAAAAAGAAATAAGTCCGTGAGGATGTGATTTTTGTTTTAGTCATGATTGGAAAGAGGTTGCCTGTAACGGGTTGCCTCTTTCCTTATTCATAGAAGCCACTGGCGGTCGCTCTACGAGATTTACCCCTGTTGGCTGGTACATTTTATTCCCCGTATAGTTATAATCGCTTAAATCGTCTAATATGAACGCAAGAATGGATAAGGATAGCACAGTCACCCTGTCGGGATTCTGTGAACACGTAATCAGTAAAACTGAATCTGAGTTGTACAGAATAACAGGCTCATCTTCCCTAAAAATTCAGGACGGGAAGGCTCGTAGAAGAGAACGCAGAGCCGAATTGAGGAAAAATCGGAAGAAATAATGAAGATTTTCCGGATAAACTCCTTGGATATTCGATAAATGGACGTATATTTGCTCAGTCAAATCAAACAAGTTACGTCATGAAAGGTTCAAGATACTACAAAAATTTAGACTTCAGCAAGCCAGTAGGGACTCACCGCTATGTTGATAACATCAAAGACCGTCGACAGTTAGCAAAGGTTTGCCTCGTGGCTATGGCTCGTATCAATCAAGCCGAACAGGGTACAATCACAGAACCCTATGAATTGGCTTCCTCTACAATGAAAGACGGACGTACACTCATTCAAACTATCTACGAGGATGGTTATGTTATGTATAATGACGGATGGTTCATTGTCGAATGCGATGAAGACGGGACACTTTACGTTGATGTAACAGGTACAGCGACTCGAGAATGTCCGGAGTACGAAAACATGGAATATATCATGGACGCTTCCTGTCGTGAGGCTCACGAAGAGTGCCTCAAGGCTTTGGCTGAGTATGAAACCAATTAAATATAGATAGTTATGGATAGAAATGTAAAGCAGTTGGAGTATGTATCTCCTGAAATCAAGTACAAGAATGGTCCGATGGATACCTTTGTTCACGTGGACTTCATTCACCGTTGGTTCGGTGTTATTGACACCAAGAAGATGGTGAAGTATGGTGCTCACGCCAATGTGGTATTCGGAACTGACAAACGACAGTACACGTTCCGCGAGGGTTGGCTGATAGGGTTCAGAAGAATTCCTGAGTCAGAAACTCGTGTAATAGTACAGAATGAGAAAAGCGACACGTGGGTTCTCCGTCGTGATTGGGCAAAGGTTTTCGAAAAGATGACTCCTCAGAAGGCAGCGGACTTCAAGATAACTTCCTATAAGGATGTTCTTGATGAAATGGCTGAATACTTTATGGACGGTGATACCTTTAAGAGTGCCACGTTCCTGTGTAAAATCGAAGAAACAAACAAGGCATGATAGCAATCAGCGACAAATTAAGACATCAGGTCATGAAACTGGCTGAGCAGTACGAGAAGCCTGAATTCATCACTGACGACCCTGTACAGTTCCCCAGACGGTTCGGATACAAGTGTTCTCAGGAGATAGTAGGCTTCATCGCTGCTTGGTTAGCGTATGGGAACCGGAAAGCCATCCTCTCTACCTGTGAGAAACTATGTAAGGAGATGGAGCGTCTGACTCCCTATATGTATATCAAGAACATGGGTTGGCGAAAGTACATTGACTCGGAGGAACCTCTGTACCGTTTCTTCAAGGAGAAGGACTTCGCTGACCTGTGTCGTGCGCTCAAGGAGATTTACGATAACAACGAAGATATGGAAGAGGCTCTGTCTAAGAACTATACTCGTACGATGGGAGCCACAGATTATCTCGATGCACTGATAAGCCTGTTCCCTGGAGTGAAAGGTATCCCCCAGGATTCGAAGTCTGCCTATAAGCGGTTGAATATGTTCCTACGATGGATGTGCCGTCGAAACAGTCCTGTGGATTTAGGTATCTGGAGTTTCATTCCCCAGTCGTCCCTACTCATTCCGCTTGACACTCACGTCGCAACCGTTGGTCGTCAATTGGGTCTCATAACGGGCAAAGGTGATAGCATGAATACAGTGCTTGAACTTACTACGAATTGCCGTAATGTCTATCCGTTAGACCCCTGTAAATGTGATTATGCCCTGTTTGGGTACGGTGTAAACAATAAAACCAAGAAAGAATCATGAAGAAACTATTGAGAAAACTGTTCCTATACTTATTCAAGGAAGATTTTCAAAGGATGAAAGCGTTGGAGAGGGACTTGGAAGGGTTAATTCATCGCCAAAAATGTGCGACCTCTTTGGCTGAGGTTCGTGCTGAACGTATCAGAAAACTTCTGGGGAACATCGATGTTTCGGTCGATGTTCATCACCATTCAGGCTCATGGGCTGTCGTGTCCTTACAGGGTGGAAAGACGGACTATATTAAATTCGTTGACCTCGACCAAAGAAGCATTAGAGAGATTTCTGCTTTCCTACGACAGTTTGACAGGCAGAATGTTAAGATTGACGCCAACCCCTTTGATAGAAAAATGTTGAACGAAGAAATTTATCAGATATGAAAAGATTGATGATTATTACAGCCGTGTTTGCACTCCTACTTACAGGGTGCGGCACACGTGTCAGTCATGACACACTCATAGAACTGTCGGTGAGTTCTATCACCGAGTATCAGAACAGATTGAATGCTATTCATCCAAAGGATTTACAAGTGTCAATCAATGAACTTGCTCAAAAGGAAGGTCTTGAAACTCGTGTTGCTACTTCTGAATACAGCGGGAAGGAGTATCAATACTCAAGAGCCTATCTTGATGACGGGACTGAATATTCAATTTCAGCGACAGACCACGGGGACTTCTTTTGGGTTCTTATAACGATAGTCAATTCTCAGGATAATACAATTCCCCGAAAGATGTGTGAACGTATCCGCTCGCTCGCATTTGAGAGAGGCTTGACGCTGTCACGTAATAAACTCTCAGACAAAATTGTGGGAGGGGATTTAGTGGTAAGTGATATGCTGAATGGAGTTGTAATAAGTATAGAGCATGACTAAAATAGGTATCATCGGAGCCGGAACAGGGGCACTCCCTACGGAGGTTCTCAGAATGGCTAAGGAAGCGAATGTTGAAATTGTGGAACTCGACAAGGATTACTCTCCTACTGATACTCCTCAATTCGAAGATAGGGTGTACACTATTCAGTCACGACCTGAGATTCCCCACATCGAATGGTGCGAGCCTGTACGGTTTGGAAAGGGAGGCTCGAAAAGTGGTAGGAGTGAGAAGCAAATCCGCAAGGACAGGAAGAAAAACAAGGCTCGAAAAACTCATCGACGAAAGAAATAACGTATTATATCAGTCACGTGACAGTGAATAAACATCAGCGGTTGCGCAGCCGTTGAGGTATTTAGTAACAATTAAAATTCAAAACAATGAAAAAGGATTTCATTACTGTTTCCCCTGATAATGGGGGGTACGACCCAAGTGAGCGTGGTTGCTGACCCCAATTCAACATTTCAGTCTCGCTCAACGACACTAAACTTCTCCGCTGGGGGGGGGTATCACGAGCGATAACCGTTAATCAAGATGGCATACCGCTTATGCCTGTCGTGGGGCTTACTTCACTTGCTGACAATTGGAATGGAAGTGTGACACTTTCGTTCAATGCAACAGGGTTTTCAACGGCTTCAGTCCAGAATGACAATGGCTACGAACGTGGGGTCAGTTATCTTTCTGTAAAAATGAACGCACAACTCCCATCCGTATCCGAAGCCTCAGACACTTATTCGGTGACAAGGGGTGCTCTTCTACTGGCTGATTCTTTTGAAGACGTATGGCCAGAGCCGTGGAACAATGGTGTTTTTATGGAAACTATCTACAAGGATAGACCTGAAGCCGGAACCAAAATATATTATGACATTGTCCAGAGTGACCCCGAAAGCGTTGGAATCTCAGGCTTTACGGCTCATTATTTGAGAATGGCTGATAAAAATGAGTTTTCTCCTTCATATCACGTACTTCAATACGTCAGATTCTATCTTGGAGACCCACAGTTCCAAGGTGAGTATGTATGCGTTGCAGAGTTCGATTTTACATAGCCAAATAAAAATTCTTGGAACTTCCCCGAAGAAATTCGGGGATTTTCTTTGGATATTCGAATTTACCCACTACCTTTGTTGCGTCAATCAATTAAAACAATAAAGTCATGAAAGCAACAATCGAATCAAATTTCAATTTTAATTTCTATTCAATCAGAATTTTTGCTGAAATATTGAATGCTATTACAACCAGTAAAAACGAAGCCGAGTTGCGGAAAGAAATGAAGAGAATCAAGGATAGTTTCCTAATGTCCTTCAGTTCTTATTTCGATTACGGTTTTGGCTCAAACCACATGTGGGTGTGCGAAGCAGGAAAAAAGGAAAGATTAATATTCGTGGAGTTCTAATCGAACTCCTCGGATTCCACGTATAATTATAAACATTTTAAACAAAAGATTATGGACATTACAAAGAAGAAAGTCATCTTCATCGACATGGACGGTACGCTCATCGATACCGTTTCCGGGAAAACCTTTCCGGAAGGAGTCTGGGACATGAAACTGAAAATGGAGGTTTTTGCGCAACTCAAGAAACTCCATCCACAGGCTGTTCTCATTGTATCTAATCAGGGTGGAATTGAACTGGGGCACGTTCATCCCGCTATGTTCCAACCGAAATTCATCTATGTCATTGCGTGTCTTCAATCGTACATCGGTTTGAATACGCTTGTTGCCGGACAGTTCTGTCCCTACAATGACAAGAAGCATCCGAAACGTAAACCCAATCCGGGAATGCTTGAGGACATGCTGGCTGAGTTCACTCACAATACAGGTATCACAATCGCCAAGGAAGACTGTCTTATGATAGGCGATGCCTCTGGTCTGGAAGGACAGTTCAGCGACAGCGACCTCAAGACGGCTGAGAACTTCGGGTGTGATTATCTCGACGTAACAGAGTTCACCAACATGGAACTCCCTGAGCCTCTATTTAAGGTCATTCGCCTGTCGGATGGTGAAGTTGTAAAGGATAAGGACGATAATCCCTTACAGAACCTTACAGAGAGCGAAGCAACCGACAAAGTGGTATTCCTTATGGAAGCGAACCCCAAACCACAGGAGCAGTTCACATACGTGCCTATGCTGTGGGAAGTCCCTCACGAGCCAGAACAGGCTCCTCAACCGAAAGAAAAGATTATTCGCATGAATCCTAAAAAGCAATAGACATGGCAATTATTGATAAAGACACCCGTATGACGGTTGCCACACGGCTGGCAAACCTCAATTACAAAGAACAGATGGACTCGTCACTGGCGAAGTTAAATGAACTGTTCGAAAAGTACATTATCGGAAAAACTCCGGACGATGTACTGAAGTGTTTCAAGGCACATAAGAAGTTCTTCATTCGTTGTAATGAACCATCGCTGTCATCTTACAACCTCCCGAAGACGTTCTTTCCTGAAGACTGGGGAAGTAGAGGTTTTTACATTCACCTCAAGTTTACTCAGGAACTTCCTATTGTTGACGAAAAGGTTGAAGACATCGCCAAGAAACTTTCTGAAGACCATCCTATCGTTCAGCAAATCAAGGAACATCTCCTTCTCGAGCGAGACCGTTACTTCATGGAAAAGCGTCTGAAGTGTATGATGGAAACAACCCGTTTCACTCCGGAACGTCTGAAGAACGAATTCCCTGAGGCATATCTCATCTATATGGATGTTATAACAGCCGACTGGAATGAAAAGCGTGATGACGCAAAGAAACCTGCTTCGAACCTGTGTGACACTATCGAGAATATCCGTGCGACGCTGAAACCTAACTTAAAGGAGGCATTGAAATATGATAAAGAAGAGGAATAAATTGGGGTGGTTCCTGAGGTGGTATTACAGCCACCTCCTCTTTGCTGCTCAATACGTGTCTTTTAAAGACGCTGGGCTTGAGGAACTGTTCTGGAACATCGTTACGTGGTATCACTTCTTCCGTCACTTTGAAGAGTTTACCTGTGAGATTCAGTGGTATGTTTCAAAGGATATGGTTGCCTACATTTTCATTCGAAACCTTGCAGATTGGTCAACAAAATCCATTTGTTTCAATGATAAGCCGTGTCCGTTGGTACAGGTAATTGAGAATCTTGACTGTTACAAACAGGTGGACGGAGCGATTTATGAGATTTCCAATGGAAGTCCAGTCGAATAGCGTTTATTCAGTACATTCATTTTAAATCGAAAGATATGTTGATATTCATCAAATCATGGATTACTCCCCCACAGGACAGTCCTTCAAAGGAATCACTCGTAGAGGTTCAGAAAGCCTACCGAGTTGAGAACATTAAAGAGGTGAGCGAAGTGAACGCTCTTACGAACCCCAAGGGGAAGTTTCGCTTCTCCATTCTATTAGTTACAGGCGAAAGGCTTTACTCCTCCTTATACGGAACAAAAGAAGAAGCCGAGATGGCACAGGTATCCGCCATCACCGTTCTGAATGCGATTGAACTGTACTTCGAACGTTTCAAGCATGTGCCGGAACACCACGCAACCCCTGTAATGTTTCAGGCTCCTGATGCAAAACAGAAGAAGTTGGTTCCGGGAAAGATATCGATGTTCGATACACCCGTTTACACAATTCAAATTTAATCACCTAAATAATTCAGACTTATGAAAGTAGTTTATAATTTCATCTATTCCGACTCTGACGGAAAGATTCAAGAATTCAAAATGCCTGTTAGTATAACAGAAGAAATCGATGCTGACACGATGTACGACCTCTGTCTATCGTATCTTGAAGTTGGTAAAGTAAAGGGCACACCGCTTCATGCAGTATCAACCTCCGGCAAGTATCCAAACTATTGCTTCACCTCAACTGCTTGTGATGCTGAATGCGAGACTTGCCGTTCGAAGAAACTTACCAATAAGAGCGCACAGGCTTATGAACCTCAGTCTCTTGATGGGAAGAAGATTTACATCTACGAAGGCAAGTTCGGAAAGGTTGGACAGTTCGGTCGACGCATCATTCAAAAATCCTACCTTTTGCCCGCACCAGCACTCCTCACCGACAATCTGATTGGCGACTTCAAAGCAGCCATGATTAAGGAAAAGGACGGTATGGGTTGGGAATTGTTAGGAATCACTCTGGTTCACGAACTCGACCCACAGGGTATGACAGACAAGGAGATTGAACAGTACGTCAAGACTCCGGAAGGAAACCTGTTTCAGCCTGACTCCGAGGAAAAACTTCCTGAGGAGAAAATGATTTGGGCTCGTACCAGTGATGAGAACGAAGACCATACCGCTTGGGTTCCGGCTCTGGTTCGTGGTGAACAGGTATTGAGCGCAATCGGTGAACTTGACAGTCCGGACAATCCTGAGGACACCCGTGAATTCATCGACTGTCCTATTCCGGGATATCGTGTTGTGAAAGATGATACCGACCCGAAGGAACTTGGTCTGGCTCGTATAGCCTGTGCAGTATATCCGCTCGACAGAAATGACAAGCGTGAAGAACCGTTCCTGTACATCAACGAATTCATCATTCCGGTAGGATTGAGCAACAAAGAAGCCGTGAAATATCTGATGGCATTGGCTCAGAAGTTCATCAAAGGGAATTGTGAAATTGAGCCTCTCTATTGGGAGTACCTGTCTTTCCTGAACGGTGAGAAATTAGCGACGGCTCACATTCTTGACCAGAGTATGAAGCCAGCCGACCTCGCCACTCCTCACTTCCTTGTTTCCTATACGGTCAATGAAGAAGAGGGTCGTGAATATACGTGTGTCGTTCGTTACCCTGAACGCATTACTTCACCAATTATGGCTATTCCGGCTGGTGCGTATGTGGCTCAGAAACTCAGGAAGTATTTCGGTGATAAAGTAAGCATCACACAAATGGATTACTTCGATGACGTGGTATCAAGCCTTGCGGTCATCTTATAAGGCTCTACACGGCAATCAAAGGTGTGCTCCGGACAATTTGTCCGGAGCATACTTATAACTTCCTAAATCGGCTATAATTGACGTCAATAGCATAAATAATTTCGTTTTAATTTAAAAGTAAAAATTATGAAGAAAGATTTTCTGACAATCACTCCCGAGTCTGGGGGGGGGGTACGGCTTCAGTAAATGTTGCTGCCGACCCTAATTTAAGTTTTAAAGAACGTTCAACGACCCTTACATTTTCCGCCACAGGGGGGGGGTCTGACAAGAACTGCAAATGTTCTTCAAAATGGAGTTTCGATTATTCCGCAGTACACTTATACTCCAGTAGTAACTTCAAATAATAATCAAAATTCAGGGTGGAAAGATAGTTTATCAATTTCTCAAGAACTCGATGGAAGTCTGTATTTTTATTTGAATTTTAAGGCTGACACAAATCTTGCCACCGAAAGTTCTTCTCCAAATTTAAAATTTCAAATTTCAATTCTTGCTTCTGCAATTAGTGATGATGAAACTATTTCTGGTCTTCATCATTTTCTTTATGTGCGTAAAACTGTTGGCTCAAAAGTCACAGGTCCATTTTCAATGGAAAAGATAAAGCAACCCCAATCACCTTTCATTACTTTTTCGTGGGGAGATTCAGGTTCATTCGAAACCCTTGCAGAGGGTGAGATTTACTATTCTTTTATATTAGTAAATGATGATGGTTCTGAAGAAAAAGATTTTCCTGTTGTGTTTGTAGTATCATACAATATGTAGAAGTAAATTCTTAAAGATTTCCCGGAAGAAATTCCGGGATTTTCTTTGCAATCTCATTTCTTCCCATTATCTTTGTACTGTCAAACTTAAAACAGTAAATCAATGGGACAATTAACATTCAAATCCGGCAGTAGTTATTCAGCCTCTTGGGAAGTCAGAAATACTACATTGTGTGCGATGGAAAATCAAGTGAAGGAACTCACTTCACTAATCAATGAACTTTACGAGGCTCGGGAAGAAATCCCAACAGCCTGTACAACGGAAAAAGACGAAGCCGACTATCAGATAAAACTTCTGAAGACTTCAATTGAAAATCTGAACAAATTTATAACACTCCATAGAACCGCTTTAAACAAGAGCATCGAAGACGCTGTCAAATGGTACGGTCAAACGGCTCCTGAATGGTTCACTAAATAATCAAGGACTATGGCAAAGAATATAAAATTCACATCAAAGAAGAACCCAAAGCCGTCAAAGTTAGCACGTGCGGGTGGTGATGTTCAGACATCATCAATTTACTATCAGGGCGAGCGTATAGGCTCGGTCGAGGGGAATACTCGTATAATACTGATATGCGACCCCAAACCTGTTTATTTGAGACTAAAAGAACCCCAAGACCACAGGTATGCAGTAAACTGGGTCAAAGAACACGCTCAATGGATATGGGACAACTATAATCTTCGAATCAAATCACAACTTAAAGAAAAGGAATCATGATAGCACCTATTGAAATCAATCGAGTAACGGTAAAGGGTGGAGCCGGAATGCCCACGTCAGAATATGCACAGTTAGTTTACAAGGGTGAGGAAATAGGCTTCATCAGTGAACAGGGTATCTTTCTAAAGATGTGGCATCCGGAACTGAAAGCCGGAGTCTTTCAAAACATCAACACTTTCAACGATAAGTCTTTCACTCAGAAATGCAAACTTGTCGAAAAGAACTGGGATGCCATCTATGACCGTTATACTACTATCATCAGAGGAAAATAAATTCTCTTTGTTGTGTTTTCATATTTTGATTTATTGTTTGACGACAGGGAAGAGCGGAGCCGAAAACTCCGCTCTTCTTGTTGAAACCTGTGAGCAGTCTCCCTGTCGCAAGCAGCCGTCGCGAAAATCTCCGTATCACCCACGACCGTATTCTCAAGCATGTCAAGCCCGAACACTGGTCAGTCGTATGCCACTACGATTACCGTTTCGAACGCTCCTACCAAACCCAATGTTTCAGTTTCCATGACTATGAATTCTGACGGTGGGACTATAAAATATCAGATGGGCGATGTCGGCAAGTCTGAACCTGTATCGGCTGGGAATAATACATGGACTTTCAAGGTATGGCCAGCCATGTGGTACACCGCAACAGGTGGTGACGGAGGCGGTCGTCCCGCTTTGGTTCCGGGACATTACTGTCAAGGAACTATAACTGTGGGTATTGGTTCAAATACCGCAACAGTAAGAATTTCTGGAAATGTTCCAACTCTGTAATATATTGGGTCGGTGATATCACCGACCCTTTCCCCACTACATAATGCCTCCCAAATGACAAACTTGGTCAGAATTTTGAAGGGTAAATGTATATACACCTGACATCGTCCACCCCGAAGATACTTGAATTCTAACATAGAACTTGTCTCCTGGATAAATATTTACGAATGAACCTGGACGGGCAGCATCATTTACCTGAAGTGAACCTGTCCATTCAACAGGGTCAATATTTAACCCCTGTGAAGATAATGCGTCAAAATTTCCCGGAGCAGCAGATGGTTGGTTTGCAGTATTAAATAAGAAAGCGTTTGCAAAAGCAACATCTGAAGTGAACGAGATTTCATAGGTAGGTATTACGACGGCTGCTTGCGACAGGGAGACTGCTTGGGTCTTACCACTACCAGTCTGCGTATAGGTGGCAGTTCCGCTTCGCGTCGTCGTCGCACTGTTCGCTGATGCCGTAACATTCGAACCGCTTACTGAGAAGCCTGTACCCGAAACAGTCGGTGTCCAATTCACATTTTCCTGGGTTGATGTTTCGACTCCGTTTACTCGTGGAAAGAATGGTTAAAGGAATTTTCTGGCGAAAATCAATCGCAAAGCCACTGTGTCCACGTTATACATATATAAATTGAGAAGTCATGAACAAAGAAGAGAAAAGAAACAAGCAACTTCTCGATATCCTCGAGAAGGACTTCGAGGAACTCTCCCCAGGAGAACTCCAAGTCGTTCGTAACGAAACTCGGAAGATATACGGTATCGAGGGGAAGATAGGAACAGGCATAATCCTGAATTCCTACCTGAATATGAAGCGGAAGTTCATCACCGAACTTGAACAGGTTTTGGTCTGTCCGAAAATGGCTGTTAAAGACTTTGGACCATTCGCAGGACGGCAGGTTGTTACCAACAAGATACCCGTTCCCACGTTTGACGGTCTTAACGGGGAGCCTGCAGGCATTTTCTATGTTGAGGGGTACACTTATCTCCCTGTTCTATCTGTATCGTATTTAGACGACCAAACAGAGGTGATTTGCCTTTCTCCGGAAGGCTCGTTTTGTAGGATAACGACAAAGGATTTTGATTTCGAGATATAAACCGCTAAATTTGCGGTGAAATTTCATTTAGTTATAACTAATTTTTAAGAATTATGCAGAAAGATTTTATTACAGCAACTCCGGACTCCGGAGGAAGTGGTAGCACAACTGTGACTGCCACGGCTCCTGCTAATCAGACTGAATCCGCACGTAGTGTGAACCTTTCAGTCGCTGGTGGTGGGATGACACGTACTGTTGGCGCAAGTCAGGCTGCGGGAGTAGTAACTTGGAACTATTACTTCTCCGTGACTCCGACATCGCTCAGTTTCGTCGCTGGTGGTGAAACGAAAGCCGTTACCGTAACTTCCTACCGAAAGAAAGTTGTAAACGGAGTCGAAACATCAACCCAGGAAAATGTGTCGTGGAGCGCAACAATTAGTGGAACAGGGTTCAGCAAGAACACGGATGGTTCTTCTATTACTGCTGCGGCAAATCAAAGTAGTTCAAGAAGTGGTTCTGTTTCCTATACTCAAACAACATCTGGGAAAACGGCTTCGGTATCATTGAATCAGGCTGGCGTTCAATATACTATTACTTACCAAGGAGGTGGCTCATTTGAGGATACTTACTTTGTATTCAATTCAAGTGCAACTCCAACTGGAACCCCTCGGCAGTATGCTGCTATGCTGGGTGGTATGGATACTTACGAAGAAAAATGGAGTCCCGACCCAGGATATAGCGTAAACAACGTTGCAAAAGGTGGTACGAGTACTTATTTAAAGGCTGGTGACAGGGTATGGATTCGAAAGATGACTGGTGTAGAAACGAGTTGGAACGGTTCAACGAAACAGTCATTTACACTCGAAGCAAATAATCAAACAGTGCGTTTGTACTAAATTTAGGTTCTGGCGGGAATTATCGGGTTATTCACGGACTCTCGCCAGAATCCCTCCTTATTCATTAAAATAATAGACCCAAGCAGTCTCCCTGTCGCAAGCAGCCGTTCCCAGATTTACCCTAACAATTCAATTTAGAGATTATCAAGGAGCAACCGCTTATCTATTTAATTCTTCGGCGATTCCTTTGTATAAACCTAATGACTATTATTCTATGGGTTCAGGATATGAGAATGCTTCTATCGTATGGAACGAAACAAATGGATTGACTGTTTGTAAAATAGCCAGAAAACCTGAAACAGTTCAAGCAAAGGCTGGAGATTCGATTACAGTAAGAATTCAACAATCGGGGTCAAGTTCTTTCGACCCTATGCATTTCTCAACCTTTGTTCTTAAAGCGGAAAATCAAACTATTACGCCATAAAGGTATTGATAAAGAAGGATGGGGAGGTCTGATATCAGACCTCCTTTCCAAATAATTAACTTCCTGAAGTTATACGGACACGAATATTTCCCGTATCTTTTGTCGACCCACCTGATTTAAGATAGATATCTATATTGTGAATGCCTATTTGTCCGCTATCATTGATAGCATTGATAGTAACAGTCTTTGAGCCTGTGCCTGATGTTGGCGAAGCATTTAGACTGAACGTATTAGAAGCAAAGTCGATTGACCATGAACCGCTTGCTGGTGCAGTAACCGTAACAGTTCCCGAGCCTGAACCGTATCCAGAAATATTGATATTTGTATTGCTGATAGACCATGCTTCGGCTGCTTGCGACAGGGAGACTGCTTCTTGATTTTCGAAGAAAAACAAAGAGCACTCCCAGAGGAAGTGCTCAATGATTAAGAGGGGAACAGGCTTAAGACAGAAGCGTCCAAGCCTCACGAACTTTGTTGAACTGACTGTATGGAAGAGTAGTGTAACCACCCCGACCAAACGAAGTTCCCCAGGAGTTCTTAATGATGAGACCTGTTTCGTCATAGCCAACAACCGCTACTGCATGACCACCCATGAACTCATCACCGTTCCAAAAGTCGTCATTATACGAAAACACATTCATCGCTATAAGTGCTGCCCCATTGGTAAGAACACTCTTTTTGAGAGCGTCCAGAGAGCCAATACGAGCGAATACTTCTATACGGTGTTCGCCTTTCAAAATCTCGAAAGCCTCACGAGGCATCATTCCGTCAATAGTCTTGTCGGAACGTTCATCGTACAGGTATTCGAAGCCGATAGACGGTTCACGACCTTTCGATTTGCAATAGAAGTTGTACATCTCCGCAACTGTACAGGACACGCAACTTCCCTTGCTGCCTTGGTCATAGACACGAAGTTGTTCCCGCAGTTCATACCGCTTCGGAAGTTCAATCTTCGGAGCAGCATAAGTGGCATCATTCGGATTGACGCCACTCTCAATAAATCCAAGTCCTTTCGTTATCATTCTTGCCTAAATTTGAATAGAACATTATCCTTTCCAGCCGTTTGTGTGACTGAAAAGATATACAGAACTTTATCCTTCTTTTCAGTAAGGACATACACAGTGGTCATCACGGAGTCGCTCCCGATGAAGTACGTCTTTCCCCACGAGTCTAAATTCGTAGGGACGCTCAAGCCGTAAACGGTGTTCAGGCTGTCAATTACTGAAAGAGGCTGTGGAGTCACTCTTTCGAAGAACACAGTCTTCCGAGTTGTCGCACAGCCTACAATCAGCAATGTCAAGAAAAGGAATATCAGTTTCTTCATCAGCCACCTACATTGAACCAGTTACCAAGTAGAAAGCATAGCCAAATGAGAAGACCGCCTATCAGTGGTGGAAGACCTCCGTTGAGGATAGCCTGTCCGACAGGAAGATTTTTCTTCATGTTCTGGTAAGCGAACAACCCAATGACAACGAATGAGACCGGAATCATACACGTGATACCCATATCAAGTGAGATTCCAAAGAACGCAGCCACCAACATACCGATGATGACGTACAGGTAATGAAAAGGCTTCATTTGTACCATTGTAATTGAAATTTAAGTTAAATCGAACTCTTTGCACACTTCCTCCATTTCCTCGCAAGTCAATGGTCGAACTTTCAGGATATTATAGCGGTCGAGGTCTTCTTGTAGAATAGGGAAAGGCAACCGAGTGTTCCCCGTTGGGGTGACAAAGCAATTATCGGCACTGTCACGATAGAAAAGCACATCAGGCTGGTCAGCCTCAATAAAGATTTCATCTGTATAAGCATACATGAAGTCTTCCCACTTTTCTTCGAAGCCTTTCTTGCCCACTCGGTTCAGCCCAGTTCCAGTATCTACTTTGGGATGAAGAAAATCCTCTACAGATTCCACAGGTTGCGTGGGTGTATATTTAGGACGCTGTTCTCGGGTAATCTCACGAAGTTCCGATTCGAGCGTTTCAATCTCTCCTAACAGTTGTTCTTCTCGCTTGGCATAGTCGGACAACTCTTTGCGCTGTTCACGGTTCTCTTTCTCAAGAAAGAGAATCTTCTTATTCAGACGGTCACATTCCGCCTGAAGATTCAGCACTGTTAAAGTTTCTTCTTTGCCCATATTAGATAGCATTTATTCTGTTGCTCCATGAGTCTGTTAGGAACTCTTCCATTTGAGCCTCAGAAAGTTTATCATACACTTTAAACGTGACAGTATCGAATCCTCGTTTTCCTTTCCCGACCTTTGTACCCGTATAGGAAAGGGAGTATTTAAACTGAAGAACCGAGTTAAGGTTGTTAATCATTTCCCGGAAAGCGGTCTTAAGAACAAACCGTTCAAAATCTTGGACGCTATATTGAGGAGTCTGAAGTTCATCCATAAGTTCAGATATTTTCATAGAGAAGACACGTTTGTCCTTCCAACGGCTTAACATCATGAAAATACGCTTGGCATAGACGCCATTCATTGAGACGACAGACTTCTTGTCGTAAATTGTTCCTCCTATCCCCTTACCATAATATAGAAGCCAGCGTAAACTTGCAACAGGCATTCCCAGTACGATGTTGTCATCCTCGTCAATATCCATCGTAGAGATAAGATAACATTCCCTTCGAACCAATTTACCCTGTTCGTTGGTAAAGTTGTATTTAATCGTCTGTTTGAACATCTTCTTTATTTCGTTAAGAACGATAGAGCCGTGATGGTGTTTATCAATCTCATTCATTTGTATAGGGATGAGAAGATTACCGTTCTTGTCCAGGGGGAGAGTTTCCTGAAAAACTTTCAAGTCAGCGTTCAGCCAGTCAACATCACGGGACATAGCAGGTTGCAACTGTTCGACAAGATGAACCAAACAGTTCATTTGCCACGATGTGAACTTATAGACGCCAAAGGTCGCCAAGTTCGATTGAATAATTCCTTTATTTCTTTTCATATCGTATAATGTTTAATTTTCCACACAAATATAACGGGAAAAATTATAAACAGGGTAAAGTCATATCAACCCCTTTAAAAACAGGCTTGGCTTCGAATTAAGACTGTAAATTAACTGCGCTTAAAAGCCTGTTTATAAATTTGTCGACGCGCTCAAACCCCTTTTTATTGCGCTCAAACCCCTTTTTATAACCCCTTAGACCCCTGTTTTTATTGCGCTCAAACCCCTTTTTATAAAACAAAATTTGTGGGAGAAGAATCCCCATAAAATAGGGAAGACTCACGGACTCGAAAATTTGTGTATCAATATATGAGTACAATAGAAGTTTCAATAGAAATACAAGTTAGAGTCCCGAACGGAAATTTTAAGAAGTCATTTTCACGTCGAAAACACACCTCACTACGTTCGGAATTTACAGGCTTCGCCATCTCCGATGGACTTCGCCCTGAGAGGCTGCTGTCGCAGCCGATGTTGTTAGGAGATATGGAAATGAGAAAAACTTTTGTGCATTGACAGCGTTATATTTGTGTTCGGTCTGGTTCGCCTAATCGAACATCGTCTAAAGTTTGATTTGATTTACATTGTTTGATTGACATCTAAAAAGTTTTTGAAGAAGATTCTTTTTGTTCATTAAAGAAAAGTTTAGGTTTTAAGTATTTGACAGAAATCTGGGGCATGAGAGGATGTGAATCTTCTCACTGCCCGTTTTATTTTAGAGCCATACCGTTGAACTCACTCCTACCACATTAAAATTTTATGAATAACTTTGCTCACAAAGAATTTTTAATTTTACAAGTCGTATGGAAAATAAAGGAAAGAAAGTTTCCCTCCAGTTGTTTGAGGAAACTGCTCGTAACAATGGATACGAGGTATTTACACCCGATGAGGTGGCTTCCTATTACAAGGAAGGAATCATGAAGAGTCGTGCCAACGAACTTACAGCCGAGGAGAAAGAGGCTTTCGTTGCTGACGTAATGTATCTTCAGAAAGCCGTATGCGCTGATGAAGAGGGTAAAGACGTCATTCGCTTCTATCGTCCTAAACAGGTTGAGTGGGAAACGGCTGCTGACGGAACTGTCATGAAAGGTTTGGAAGGTGTATATCGTGACACCCCTGAAAATCGTCGCCTGAACCGTGTTGGACAGGCTTATTCTCCTACATTGGAGTTCCTGAAATCGTTGAACGATGAAACGGAGGGTGACATCATGAAGTCGTTGGGAACAGGTGTTTATGCTGATACCCCTGACAATCAGCGTCTGGGGCGTGTAGGTCAGCCGTACAAGAACCAAATTCCGGTTGAATAATGGAAACGTTGCTTGAGAAATCATTGAATAAACACGATTTTCCGGAAAAGGAAAGACGTGAATTGGCGAAAGAGGGAGAAGCCATGAAAGATGGCTCCTTCCCTATTCGTAATACTCAGGATTTGAAAGACGCCATTCGTAGTGTTGGTCGGGCGAAAGACCCTGCCGCTGCGAGACGGTGGATTAAAAAGCGTGCTAAAGAACTCGGGAAAGAGTCGCTTCTTCCTGAGTCCTGGGAATAATTTAGGAGTTTTCTTCGAGAAACTCTTTGATTATTCAAGATAATGTAATATATTTGCGTAATCAAATTTAACTGTAAGGAATATGATGACACTAATAGAAAAATCAATTTTGAATGAAAGATTAGAAAAATCTCGTTCAGGCATATATGCTGATACTTCTGAGAATAGACGCAAACATCGCGTGGGGCAGAAGTACGGTTCTGAAAAGAAAGAGGAAGAGAAGCCTGAGAAGACTTCCTCTAACGAAAAAGACCCTGCAAAGGAACTTGAGGCTGTCGATAAGGTTATCGCTGCTATCAACGAAGGCAAGTTGAAACTTCCCCAGGAAGAAATTATGGTTCTTATAGAAAAGAAGAATAATTTAGAGTTGGCAAAAAGACAGGCTGAAAAGATATATTCAGGTGTTAAAGCAAACGAAGAGAAACGTAATGCTGCGGAAGTGAAGGAAACCAACAAGAAGATAAACGAAGCCCAAAAGAAGGAAAGAATTCAATCGTTAGATTCTGAATTAGAACAATTAGAAGAAAAAAGGGAAAAGGCTCTTCGTGACAGGTTTTATATCTCTTCTAAAGATGAGGAAGGGGAAGAATTAAATAGAAAAGAAATAAATGACCTTTCCGATAAAATTGATAAGTTAAGGAAGGAAGAAGACGAGGTCAATTTGAAGGAAGAGACTGAAGTGTACACCCGTGTCAAGTTTGATGATGTTCCTAACAGTGGGAAAATCAATCTGAAGAAATACCTGTCAGAAAAGGTTCGCAAGGGTGTTGATGAGAAGTGGTCAAACATTAAGAACATTCCTACGGAAAACCTCAAGAAGATGGAGAAGGGTCTTGTGAATGATTTAAACAAGAACTTTGAAGCCATAAAGAAGTCTCAAAGAGCGGAGTTGCTTTACTCTATAATGAAAGTTAAGGGGGAACTGGAAAGCCGTGGTAAAGAGAGCCAAAAGAAAGAATAAGGATATCATGCTTTAATCTCGGTATTTTTATTTGTAAATTTGTATCGTTTAATAAATGTAGAATTAAAACATAAAAGAGATGAAGAAATATGTTTATTCGAAAGGTGCGGAGGCTGTTACGGTTGAAACCGATGGGTTAGCAACTATCAATAACTTCATGGTGACCGGACTTATTGGTAAAAATTATCATGGTCTGGTACAGGCTGGTCTGAATTTCAAGATGGGAGACGAAGTAACTATCCCGATGATGCTGAATGCTGCTAAGACCTGTGAATGTAAGGTAGAATGCTACGAGGGCAATGAACTTATCATTGATGAGTCTGCTGATTTCACAAGTGGCGTTCCTGCTGAAGTAGGTACAATCTTCGGGTTGCAACTGGGTGTGGCTTTTAACGAGGCGACATATTACGCTGTGGTTCCCAAATCATATACAGACCAGTACGATTACGCTGCTTCTAAGGCATCATTGCCTTGGTTGGTTGCGAAGTTCAAGAAAATCGCTGCTGACGCTGATGAGCAGGAAACATCAGAGTATCAAGTACAGGTATTTGCCGACGAAAGACAACTTGAGTTCCGTGGAAACTCTGCCGACTTGGGTACGTTGAGCGAAGACAAGAAAACGCTGACCGCAAAGGCTTCCAATTCACTGGTGTTCGAAATCGTGAAAGACTTGGGTATTTTGCGTCCGGAAATGGTAACTTGGTTCACTATCCGTTTCATTTACGGTGGTCGTACCTATGAAGCCAAAACATTCGTCACTCCTGGAACTATTTAATTATGGGAAGTAAGAAGAACCGTTCATCAAAAAACAGGAGTTCAGTGGGAGCCAATAATGTGGCTCCCATAGACGGTCTTGATGGACTGTCTCTTCAGGAACTCCAAATCATGGCTCAGGCTGCTCCGATAGCGTTGAGGAACCGTCTTCAGAAGTCCCTAAACTCAGAGAATTTTGAAGAGGTGATGAAGGCACAAGCGTTTATTGCTGAGCAACAAAAGAACGGCAGGAGAGCACCCCAGCCGGAAATTAAATCAATCCTTTGGAACCCGTCGGAGATAGGCTTCAATGGTAAGGGGTATCGCGACCCGAACAACGGTATAGCATTTGGGACTCTAAACCGAATGGGCGATATCTTCATCATTAAGGCTATTATCAACACACGTATTGAACAGGTTCAGAACTTTCTGAAGTACAGCGTTGACGACCAGAAGCCAGGATACCAAATTCGTTACAAGCGAAGTCCAGGCTCGGAGGGTTCTGACGAAAAGGAACTGTCAGCAAAAGACAAGAAGATTGTCGATTACATAGTTCGTTTCCTTGAAGAGGGTGGAGAGAATGACAAATGGGAATGTGAGGACAACTTTCAGGAGTTTACCCGTAAAGTATTGAGGGACTCCCTTGTGCTTGACCAGATGACATTTGAACTCGTTCGTGCAAGGAATATGAACCTCAAGAAGTATCGTGCCGTTGACGCTGCCCTGATACGACAGTTAGACACGAACGACCCACGATACAGACAGATGTTTGAAAACTTCCGTTGGCACGGTTATTTGCCTCGCTATGCTATGGTATGGGATGGGCAAATTATTCGCCACCCTGTATCAGATGAGTATGTAGTATTCTATCCGTGGGAGTTGGGATACGGTGTTCGTAACAAGACGACCAACGTGTTGCGCAATGGATACGGCTGTTCGGAGTTGGAAACGCTGATTGAAATCGTGACATGGATTTTGTGGGGAATGCAGTATAATGGTAACTTCTTCAAACAAGGTAGCCAGCCGAAAGGCTTTATCAATGTAAAGAACGGAAACGTCGACCAAGGAACCCTGAACGAGTTTCGCCAGGACTGGAAACAGACGATGAGTACCGTGTACAATTCTCACAAGATACCCGTCATTCAGGGAATCGACCTTGAGTGGATTGATTTACAGCAGACGAACCGAGACATGGAGTTCACTGAATGGATTAAGTTCCTATTGGTGATTGCGTGTGCCGTGTACCGTATGGACCCATCGGAGTTGGGCTTTCAATTTCAGGACGCTGCTCGTATATTTGGACAGGAAGGACAGAAGGAACGTCTTGACCATTCAAAACAGAAAGGTTTGACTCCGCTGTTAGTGTTCTATCAGAATATCCTGAATAAGTATATCATCAGCGAAATTGACGACCGCTTGGAACTCGTGTTTACAGGTATTGAAATCGAGGACGAGGCAGCACAGGTTGAACTGGATAAGAAGAAGTCTGAGGCTGGCTTTGTATCGCTCGAGGATATGTTTGAAAAGTATTCAGGTAGAAAGTTCGACCCGAATAAGGACACTATCCTTAACACGGTGTATCAGTCGGCTCAGAGCAACAAAATGATGGGTGGTGAAGGCATGAACGAAATTGTCGATGGCGAAGAAGGGAACGACTCACCTAAAACAGCAGAAGAGGCTATACAGGCGATGATGGTTGAAAAGTCTATGGAGAACCCTATTCTCGGAAAGGCTCTTGAATTTATTGACTCACAATTAGGAATCAGAAAATGAAAGCACCAGCATCACCCCGAATTCATCATCACGTCGACCCGATGAGATATCCAAAGGTTCAAAAGGAATACGAGGGTAAAGGAAAGAATGCGTTCAACGCTGTTAAACTGTTCGGAGACGTTGTTGAAACTATGGTTGAAATACAAAAGAAGAAAAGATAATGTTATTCACGGAAGATGAAATAAAGAAGATTTTGACAAACATCGACCTCGCAGTGGTGAAGATGGTTGCACAGGTGTTGGGGAAAGACTACCTAACAACTGAAGACCTTGCGCTCCTGAAGAAGAAAGGGGTTGACTTGGTGAAACTGATTCCTAAATTCCCTTCCCATTATCAAGCCTTTCTTTTTGGTCGTGTTTCGGCTGCTGTTGGGACGAAAGCCACCGCTCAGATGACTTACTCCGAGTTTACTGCGTTTCTGTCTAAAATGGGCTTATTTGAGCCCACAGCGAGGGAAATGGCGTTCTACAAGGTTGCCGCCAACAAAACTTACACTCATATCAAAGGATTTGCCGACCGCATCAAGAACGATGTCCGAGCGTCAATTTCCGCAGAGGAACTCAGTTACTTACAGGCTCAAGAGCAGGCAAAGGCTGATGCGACTTTACGGAAGGAGATGCTCGAAGGCACGTTCGAGAAGCGTTCTGTCAAGAAGATTACTTCAAACCTCGCTAACCAAATGAATGACTGGCAGCGGGATTGGGGGCGTATCGTTGAGACGGAAAGTCAAGATATATACAATCTCGGAAGAGCCGAAATCATGATGGAAGAAGACCCCGACCCGTTGGTTTACTTCGATGTCTTTCCTGGAGCCTGTCGCCATTGCATACGACTGTACCTAACAGGGGGTATCGGGAGCCAGCCACGGGTGTTCAGGCTTTCGGAACTCATGGCAAACGGTACGAACTATGGTGTAAAGTCAAAAGATTGGAAAGCGACGATACACCCTGTTCACCCGTTCTGTCGGTGCGACTTGCGTTACTTGCCGAAGGGATATGTATGGAACCCTGACACACATCAGTTCGAGCCTCCTAAGAATTATGAGCGAAAGGTTGAACGGAAGAGCCGAGCGAAGATAACAATTGGAAATAAAGAATATACAGTCTAAAAGATGATAATTATGAACTTGAAGAAATTTTTAGGAATTCAATCAACCCAAGAAAAGGTTGAGGACTATCGGAAGTTGAAAGGTCAGTTGGCGAACCTTGAAACTTTGGGTCAGGAATTGTCCGACAAGTTTTCAATTCAGAAGTCTGTCATTGACGGTGTGGATGGTTTACCTGAGGAGAAGAAATCCGAAGTATTTGAAAAGTACAGAGGATTCCTAAAAGAGCACCAGAAGGAAGTTTCGTCAGCCGTGAATGAAAGAAACAAGATATTGAAATCGCTCGAGGCATACCGTAACGACCCCGACGTTGGTGACATCTGTAAAGGTATTGACGCTCTCGAACAGGCTGAAGAGGCTTATCGTGGTGGCAAACTGTCTAAACAGGTGTATTTCGACATCGTGAAGTCAATCACAGGCGAGCCGACAAAGTATGCTGATGTGGTTGCTTTTGACAAGGATGGTAGAGTCCTCGTTTTACATCGTGTTGAGAACTTTGTTCCTACTGGTAAGGTATGTATCCCTGGAGGTCATGTTGACCCAGGAGAGGACTTTGAGACGGCTGCGCTTCGGGAACTTAAAGAGGAGACAAATCTTGACCCAATTGAGGGGAGGGGAATTGTGTACCTCGGAGAGCACAAAACAGAGGATGCGCATATCAAGTATTTCCAAGTTTGGGTGGACTGCTTGCAGCCTGTAACAGTTGATGCGTCGGAACATTGTTTCGCTGAATTCATTGACTTGGGACAGATTCCTTTGAAGCCGTTTATCTTCGACCAAGGAGAGATAGTTCTTGACATGCTGATGAAGCCACATCAGATAGAGGAAACCAAACCGCTGATGAAAGCCTTATCAGAAGGACGTATCACTCCCGAAGCATTCGTTCCGGGATTCACATCAATCCTGAAGAAGGCTTTGGACATCGAAGCCATGAAACCGCTTGAACCGGAATCTATGGATGGGGACAAACGAAAAGTTTCTGTACCTGTACGAGACCCGATGAAGTGTGTCGAAACCATCATGAAAGGTATTAGCGGAGCGGAGGAAGTAACAGTTGGGACAAACGGTCATCTCAAATTTGTGAAGCCTCTAATTATTCATGACACTCGTTACCGTGAAGACCCGTCGACCAACCGCTTAACAGAGGTTGAGATAGTGTTTACAGGGGACGACAACGACATGATGCGTATTCTCGAGGAAATGAAATATTCATTGATGACTGGACCCATGAAAGTCCGGACTCCTCAAGAAGAATTTATGGCAGCGAACGAGCGTGGAACCGATTATGTTGGAGACCCGATATTTGTAACTTTCTAAAATGATTTGTAACTTTGTCACAAATTTATAAAGTGGAAGTATGAAGAAGCAGACCCCAAATGATTTTAACTTCTGGTTGCCGATAGACTTCATGAAGTCTGACGCTGCCGAGTATCCTCGTGGTGATGACCGTCGCTACGAGAATATGATATTTGAGGGTATCGCGAGTGACGACAGCAAAGATTATCAGGGTGACTCAATGGAGCCCAATGGGTTCGTTATAGACTATTTCCTCAAGCATGGTTTGTTCAATCTTGACCACCTAACAGTTCGAGTAAAAGAATTGAAAAGTAGGTTTTGGATTGGTGAACCGCTTGACGGGAAGATAGTCGATAACAAATTTTGGGTGAAAGGAAAGTTATGGAGCGAGTCTCCCGAGGCAAGAGCCTTTTGGGACAAGTGTATTGAAATGCGCGAAAGCGGTTCAACCAGAAAGCCTGGAATGTCTATTGAGGGAAAAGCCTTGGAGCGAGACCCGAAGAACGAAAAACATATCACGAAGGCAATTATCAATAATATTGCGCTGACGTTTACTCCTGTAAACTTCAATTCGTATATCGATTTCGTGAAAGGTATTCAATCTCAGGATTTCATTCCTACTGGTGATTTACTCAAGAGCCAACTCAAGCGTGATGTCATGTTCGAACAGGTGATAGGGAATAAGAGGATTGTCATCGATTCAAATTTCCGTATTATCCAAGAGGGCATTTGAGACTCATTTTAGGGAAAAGAAATTTTGTAATATTTTTAATCCGAAAAATTAAAGTAGTATGGTACAATTAACTGATGAACAAAAAAATGACGACCTCGTAAAATCATTGCTTGGCAGTGGGTTTACAGAAGAGGTGATTGCTGGTTGGATTGAATCCGGCTCAATCAAATTGGAAAAGTCGGTTCAAAGTGGTCCGGATGACCATGGCGAAGGCGACGGTGATGGAAATCACGAGAAGAAGGAAAAAGACAAAGACAAGGACAAGAAAGACCCTGACAAGAAAGAGGGAGAAAGCGATGACGACTCCGACCTCGAAAAGGGTAACGGCTGTGGCGATGGCGACAAGAAAAAGGACGACATTGCGAAGTCACTTTCTGACGACATCATCAAGAGTATTGAGGACAGCCTGTTTGGCAAGTTCAATCAGTCTCAGGATGACCTGCTGAAGTCTATTCCGGCTATCGTAGAAAAGGCTCTTGAGCCGATTACTGACAAGATTGAAAAATCTTTGGACAGTATGCGACAGGCGATTATCGCTTTCGGAAATTCGGCTCCTGAATTCAAGAGTGCTGGTCTGAGCAAGGCTATCATCGAGAAAAGCATTGAACAAGGTGGCGGTGCTAAGGATGAGGACAACAAAATAGTTCTGAGCATTTCGAGAGACCGTGCGGTTGTTCGTGAGTTGATTGCTAAATCGATTGACGAGGAAGCCGACCCCGAAATACAGAAGTCTTTGCGCGACAATACAACTGCCTATTTGCTTGACCCGATTTGTGGGGACATAGGTAAAGACGCAGCCTTGTATATGTATAACAAGAAGAACGTTCGCCTCGTGAAATAATTTCGTACGAAACTTTAAATAATATACGAAAATGGATTTATTCAATTACAATGGAACGGAGGCTACAAATCCGTTGGAAAGTATGTCTTCGGATGAAATCTTGAAGGCGATGGAAGCAGGTCTGTTGACTGGTATGCAGTACAACGACCAATTGAATAACGGTGGAGGTCTGAAACCTGAATCCTTGGATTCTGTGCTGAAGAACCTTGAAAACCGTTTGGACCAGTTGGTGTTCTGGAATGAGTTGAACCGTCAGAAGATTGACAATACTGTTCATCAGTACAATCAGTTGTACAAGTATGGTCAGGAAGTGGGCATCTTCAATCAGGAAGGCGAAACTCCTACTGAGACCGACTCTGTATATCGTCGGAAGTCAATCGTTGTCAAGTTCACAGGTGTGACTGGACAGGTTACTCATCCGGGTATGATTGTCAAGACTGTCGTTGGTTCACTGTACACCAAGGAAGTTGAAAACAAGACCATCTTGCTTCAGACTATCCTTGACAAGAAAGTGATTGACGCTGACTCGGCAAAAGTTCCTGAAGAGTTCGACGGTGTATTTGCACAGCACATCGCTGGTATCAACGATATCACAGGTGGCTTGCTGGGTAAAACTTCTGAACAGGTGCTTGACGCTTACTTCGGAGACCCTGCCGTACTGAACGCAAACGGTTCTGTTCTGAATGACGCTTTGGTTGAGGACGCTGCTCAGGCAGTTGTAAACGACCGAAACGGTATCATCGACCGTATCGTTTCTTCTCCTGTCGTATTCAATAACTACGTGAAACTCTTCCACGAGTCTAAACGTGTTATCGTTGGTATGGCTGGTGGCGTTGTGGGCGCAACTATGGGTCAGTCGGTAAACGACATCACAACTCAGTTTGGTAAGGTGAATATCAAAGCGGACAAATACTTCGACTTCAACCAGCCGATTAAGTTGGGTCGTGGTAAGACTTCTGACAAGGCTCCGAACGCTCCTATTAAGGATGCTACGACTCCGGTTGCTGCTGCCGTTGACGCGAAGGGAATGTTTGGTTCTGTTCACGCTGGTAACTATTTCTATGCTGTTACAGCAAAGAACCGTTACGGAGAGTCTGAACCCGTTCTGTTGAACGACGCTGAACAGGCTGTTGGCGCAATTCAGTCCGTGACTCTGAAGTTTGCTGGTGCAAACTCTTCGGCTTATCCTGAAACCTGTTATGTCATCTATCGTACCGAAGTAAATCCGGTCGACAAAGGCATCGCTGATTTCTATCCTATCTTCGAAGTTAGCAAGACTGAACTTGCTGCTGGTTGGGACGGTGCTAATCCGGGAGAGGTTCATGACCGTAACCGTTGGATTGCCGGAACCAAGTCTGCTCTCGTTTACTTCAACGGAAGTGAAATGATTGAGTATCTGGAACTGGGTGGAACCATGAAACTGGATTACGCTATTGTTGGTCCGAGACGTTCATTCTCTGTATTGAACTACGGAACTCCGGTAGAGTATATGCCTGGAAAGATTGCCCGTATTATCAACATCGGTAAGATTGGTCTGCCGACTACCTAATAACGAGGACAATTACGTTATAATGATGGGGATGGGGTGTATGTCCCATCCCCATTAATTTTATAATCATAAATAAATTCAAAGAATTATGAAACTGTTTAACAGAAAAGCGGGAAACAAAACCATCAATTACAATGGTAAGAACGTGAAGTTCGTGAATTGTGTTGCTGAAGTCGAAGACGACTTTGGTAAAGAAGTCCTCAAGTTAGGAATCCCCGACCTGTACGAGCACGGCAAACAGCCTGTATTTGAAACCCCGAAAGAGGTTCAGATGAAGTCAGACTTCAAAGACCGTGAGGAGTGGTACAAGAAAGAAATTGCTCGCCTGACAAATGTCAACACAGCGAACAAAAAGAAGATTGAGGAACTCGAGCAAGAGGTTGAAAACTGGAAGAACGAATACAATCGTGAACACGAGGCTCGTATTCAACTCGCTGCGGGAACCGTTCCCCCAGCCGAGACAGTTACACCCCCTGCACCTGAAACTATCGTAGAGAACCCAACAGAGGGCACAGGCGAGGAAACTCAGGGAGACGCTGACCCCGAAGTAACAGGTGGCGAAGGTGGTGAGGGAAACCCTACTCCGGAAGAGGAAGAGGCTGCTCTCCGCAAGGAACTGGGTGCAATGAAGAAAGATGAACTGATTGCTTTTGGTCAGGAGGGTGGTATTGACATGACCGCTATCGCTGAGAAGACCAAAGCCGAAATCATCGAATTTTTGGTAAACGCTTCTAAAGAGTAATGCGAGATGGGACAACTTGTTTTGACAATGAAGTATAGAAAGAACACGGGGATGATATTTAATCCAACGGAGATTTTTTCTTTGTACCTGTACGGGATAACCATACAGGGAGGCGACGGGACTTCTTTCAGCAGTGAAAGTATGCGGTTCTATATACAGGCTGCTCAAAGAGAGGTTGAGAACTTCTTCAACCTGAAACTGATGCGCCAGTTCATTGACCAAGAGAAGTTGACATTTTACCGAGCCGACTATTGGCAGAGTTTCCCTATTCTGTTCACGAACTATCCCGTCAACAAACCGATATCGTTGACGGGACGGTTCAACAATCTTGAGCAAATTTCCTATCCGACACAATGGCTGACAACTCACCAGAACAGTTATGGTCTATATAAGCGAAGAGTTTCAATCGTTCCCACGGGTTCGGCTGTTGCTACTGCCAATGCTGAGGTCATCTTGAGTGGCCTGACAACCCAATTGGGAAGCCAGCACTTCAGGATGATTCCGGATTATTGGGACTTCCAGTATATTACAGGCTTTGACCTCGACCATATGCCTATGGACTTAATCAATCTGACGGGGAAATTGGCTACGTTCGGACCACTTGGAATTGCTGGTGACTTGATATTGGGTGCGGGTATCGCTGCCCAGTCGATAGGTGTTGACGGGTTGAGTCAATCAATTAGTTCAACATCATCAGCAACCAACGCAGGATATGGGGCACGCATCATCCAATATCAGAAAGAGATTGCGGAGACCGTGAAGCGAATAAAGTTAATTTATGATGAAATAAAATTCGTGGTATGCTAAGAGGTGGGAAATTGTATATTATCTGGAATGACATAAACGATAAAGTATATGTGGGAATAACTTCAAGAAGACTTTCGAGAAGATTTCATGAACACGTATATGCGTCGTTGAATCACAAAGATAAGTTTCAATTTCATTCAGCGATTAGAAAATATGGCGAAGAACATTTTCACATGGAATGCTTGCTTGACGATGTTCCTATTGAAAGATTACCTTTGTTTGAGAAAGCCTGTATTGAACACTTTGACTCGTATAAAAACGGGTACAATTCAACTCCAGGCGGTGACGGCACTGGTAAAGAAGTGACAGAAGAGTTTAGGCAGAAAATGTCGAAAATTCACAAAGGGAAAACTCCGTGGAATAAAGGGGTTCCGATGCCGGAATATATCAGGGAGAAGTTACTTGCTGCTCATGTTGGTAAGAAACATTCTGAGGAAACTCGTAGGAAGATGTCCGAAGCCAGAAAAGGTCGAAAGCCTTTTCTTGGAAGAAAACATTCTGCGGAAACACGGTTAAAGATGAGTCGCTCACAGAATGAGCGTTTTAATAATGAAAGGAGATACGTATAATGGCAGGACAAAGACCTATATCAGAGGCTCCCGAGCAGTCCTTATATGGACAGCCTCAAGTGAGTTTTCGCCCGAATGACTTTAACTCGGTTATTTGGGCGCACGGTTATGATATAATCTGTGAAAAGGCGATACGCTGTCCGTGTCAGGGAAACTCGGGCAGTCCGTTACCTGATTGTCAGAACTGTCACGGCTTTGGATACTTCTTCGTAAATCCGAGGAGAACCAAAGCACTTGTAACAGGTCTGAACAGGAATACACAGTACGTTCAATGGGCTCCGGAATTGATGGGTACGGCTGCGATAACCGTTCGGGATGAAGATAAAGACTTCCTTTCCTACTTTGATAGAGTGACGGTAGAGGATGAATATGCTTCGTTTACGGAAATGTTGGTGGCGAGGGAGATGATAGGTGACGAGGTTGCTGTTTTTCTATCTTATGCCCCAATAGAGGATGGTATCGTGGCAGTGTACACCTTTAAGGATTCCGAGTTCCCGTTAATCAAGTTAGACCCATCAGTCTATGAGATAGTTCCCGAGAACCCGTATTGCTTGAGATTTGCTCCTGGGAACGTTCCTCCAGAGACAGGTGTTTCAGTCCTGTACAAACACAGGGTGGAATACCACATCATTGATATGCCTCACGAAATCCGAGCCTCGTTAGGTAAGGATAAGAAGAGCGGACAGTTTCAAATCCTCAAGATGCCGATACAGGGTGTGGGACGGAGAACTCACCTAATAGACATGCAGCGTCCTAATTACGATGGAAGTGGAATAATATATAACGACGACAATGATTCCGATACACGTTGATTTGAGTGAAATCGTAGCGGAGTTTGCTCTTACAGGTTCGCAGGCTCAGGAACTCGGTGGCGAGATTATCAATCGGGTGGTGACTGAGTATGTAAACAAGTGGGAGAACCTTGTCAATAGAGAGTTAAAGAAGACCCGAAAACTGTATAAGAATGCCATGTACGTTGATAGGGTGAGTCCGACGGAAGTGGTGTTTGGGCTTGCTCCCGGACAGGACGGGTTGGCTTTGGCTCTTGAAGAGGGGAAGGCTCCCTTTGACATGAAGCCAGGATTTTCCAACTCCTCAAAGAAGAAGACATCTGCGAGTGGGGGTTGGTATCTGACAATTCCGTTTCGGTACGCTACTCCTGATGCTGTGGCGGAATCAATGGTGTTTCAAAATCGGCTGCCGAAAGAGATTTACGACATTGCTAAGAGTAACGGTGGACAGCCTGTAAAGAAGAATCAGCTTCCTATACAGTACGCACAACTCGGGCAGCGTAAACCTATTCAAACAGCCGAAGGAATCATTCCGGCTTATACTCACAAAGCACCTCAATATCAAGGACTCGTACGAATTGATATCGCTTCTACTGATAAGGAGAATCGTGGGGGATACTTCACATTCCGAAGAGTGAGTGATAAGAGCGACCCGTTAAGTTGGATAAATCCGGGATTTGAACCTCGGAAGTTCATGGACAGGGCACTCGACGAGGCACAGGTGTTTGAGGTTGCTGACATGGCGATTGATGAATTTTTAAATCAATTATAAAGATGATTTTAATTGCGAGAATAAAACAGATAGTCGATGGGTTGCTTCAGTACATTCAGTATGATTACGAAAGTGTGCCGGAGCATGAGACCTTCCTCTACCATATGTTCTATGGGACGAGGGACGGCTCTTTTGACTTCTATGAGCAAGCAAAGAAACTGTTCCTGAGAACTAATACGAGTCCCCGAAAGATACAGGTAAAGATGGAATATCCAAAGGATAAAAGTCATCTTCCCTGTATTATCGTAAGGGAGCCAGGACGTTCTACGGATAAGCCAGCACCGCTTGGCGGTTATGGTGCACCCGTATTAGACACGTTTGGTGGGACTGAATATGAACGTGAGGGGTTCCGTCAACCAGCCTTGTCGAAGATTGATTTGATGTGCTTCAGTGAGAATATGCTTGAGTCAATTCTGATGGGGGAAGTTATATATGCGTTGCTTATTGGAGCCAGAAATACATTTGAAGAGGAGTTTGCTTACTTCGATTTCAGCACGAATGAATTGATAGCGGAAAACGCTTTGTTTCCACAGCCGATATTGGTCAAGAACGTATCAATAGAGGTCGAGGACATTGGTGATTATGCTTCTATCATTCGACCTGAAATTGTGAGTAGATTTATCATTGAGGATGCGATACCTGTTGGGTCAGACCCAGGATGGGTTCCGCCTCCTTTGGACAAATATTTTGAATTTTCAAATCCGTATGTATGGCTGGATTCACTGTTAGCAACAGGTGAGAACACTATCTATTCGAATACTGATTGGGTGTTATCAGTTGGTGACGAACTGTTCAAGTTTGGTTCGGGATATGTATGGCTTGATGAGATGAACAACAAAGGTGAACAGGAGATTGAAGCGAAGACCCCTTGGAGATTGGAGTAGTATTTCTCCCTAATTATTTGTACCTTTGTTGGTGATATAATTTAGTTTAATTTATAAAATCGTTTGTTATTATGGCAAAGGCAGCATGGTTGACCGTCAATCCCGCTTCGGGAAACGGTAATGCGACAGTTCAGAACACGGGTACAGTTCACACAGGTCGTAAACAACGTGAGACGACTGTAACAGGTGTGGCGGTTGGAGTTTCGTCGAATAAAACTTACAAGGTTATCCAGAAAGGAAAACCTGAGTTCGTTTCATTTACGAATGGAGCAGAAACAACTGTTGGAAAAGCAGGTGGAACTCTGACGATTACAGGTAAAACCAACTCTTCGAAGTTGAACTTCGAATTGGTTAATCTTGAGACTCGTGCGGTGGTTACAGGAGGTCTTAAATTGACTCTTCCTTCGAAGTACACCGCTGGTGGAGTAGAAACCACCAATAATGTGGCTATCACTGGCGACCCTGGAGCACGGCAGGAGTTTGAGTTCAGTATCACTTTCACTGGAATTGCAGCAAATACGACAATTGACGAATTGACTGCAGCAATGAAAGTAACGACCGCTGGAGGTCAGTCGACTCAGATTCAAATCAAGCAATCTGCTGGTGACCCTGTATTCTCATTCGGTCAGGAGACAATCACTCTTGAAGCCAGTGGTGCTGCCGTATCTCAGACTATCGTTTCTAATACTTCTTGGGAATTGTCCTAACACGTTTAGAAATAATGGGAAAGAAACGGTTAAAGAAAAGCAAAGTAGAGGCACAGCCGTCAGTCATGACGGCTGCTGTCCCTCTTTCAGTTGAAACGAATGAGGGGTTCGACAGGAGAATGACTGTAACAGGTAAAATCACCGAAGGGACTATCCCCTTGACATCTTCCTTTACGATTACTCAACTGGGTCTTCGGGAACCGTTCATTCCTTTTGATAGTGACGAGCCGTTCCAGGATAGTACTGGGGAGGACTTTGGTGTATTGAAAGAATAACCATTAAAATAAAAAGATATGGCGTACAAATCGAAATTTACAGGAGCAAAGGTCGACGAACTGCTGACAGCGGTTCAGACTCAGCAAGACAATCCGTCAAGCATTTTGAACAATCTGACGGAAAAGAACATTCTTGATAAACTCACTGGGCAAGGAATTATCGACAAGATTAATTCCGTATCAGGAAATATCGTTTTCAAGAAATATGTAGATTGCCAGTCAGGTGCTGGAAAAACTTCTTAATCATGGCAAATAATCCGTATGCGACATCGAAACAGGCTGCCGACAGCGTTGGGATAACTCCTGGCGATATTGGCGTGGCTGCTAACGATTACGTCCGCAAGAAGGAACTTATCGCGACCAATAAATTTGACGCTGATTCTTTGGCTTCCTACGGAAATAATGACTATGTGATGTTGAAAGACATTGCGAAGGGTGCGTTCCAAGTTACTCTTTCAGTTAATTCCGATGTCACAAGCCGAGGAACGGTTCAAATCAATAATGGTACTGCGGGAGCGACAGCAACAGCGGAAGTGAACGTTGGAGACCAAGTTACTGCGAAATGTAACTTGTTGAAGAGTGGTGACGTATTTGACGGTTGGTACAGTGGTTCATCTAAGGTGAGTTCGAACGCAACCTATACATTTACGGCTCAAGAAGCAGTGAGTCTGGTTGCTAAGATTAATTATCTTGATGTTACACCGACCTCGTTGGATTACGACGCTGCTGGTGGAAGTAAGACATTCCAAGTCAGCACGAATGTGCCTTGGACTGTTAGTTAGTAACTATTTAAAAAGAATTTAAGGTATGGCGAAAGATTCTTGGTTGACCGTAAATCCTATGGCGGGAGAGGGAAACGCTACTCTGACGAATTCAGGCACAATCCATAAAGGACGCTTGGAACGCCAGACAGTCGTTACCGCTGTCGTCAAAGGAATTGAAGCGGCAAAATCGTACCAAGTAAAGCAAGAGCCAATTGCCGAATATATCACTCTTGACCAAACGTCGTTTGACGTGGGGGAAGGTGCTTCGACGATAACTGTTTCTGGAAAGAGCAACTCACCGAAGATAACCTTTTCCCTTGGGACAGGGAATGATATCCCTATTGTTCTTCCTGCGAATTATACCGCTAATGGCTTATTGACTGTGAACGGGACGTCAATTCCTGACGACCCAGGAGCGGTTGATGAGTTCGTCTTTTCAATGCAAATTCCAATCCCAAAGAATACTGTGGGGAAACGTACAGGAAAAGTTTCTGTAACGGGTTCAACATCTTCAGTGACTGGAACAGTAACTATCACGCAAGCCACATCGACTTGGACTGTTACTTATTCGAAAGGTGATTATATCAACACTATCAATAAGACGTCTGAGAAGATTAACTGGGGTGGGACAGCAACTGCGGTGGCTACATTGTTAGCGAATACGGCTCAATATACATATTCCTTCACAGGATGGTATGAGGGTGACACGAAAATATCGTCCGACCTTTCATTGAGCGTATCTAATATCACAGCGAACAGAACATTCACGGCAATTGGTGCTCGGACGCTTAACAGATACACCCTTTCATTCACCATCACGCCCACTGGAGCGGGAACGGTATCTGGAGGAGGAACTTATGACTATGGTTCATCTGTTAAGTCAACTGCGACTCCTGCGACTGGGTACAATTTCACGAAGTGGGTTGACGAAACAGGTGGTGAGTCAACGACCAACCCGTATCCGGGATGGGAAATCACGAAGAACCGTACAATTCAAGCGGTCTTCACTATTAAGAGTTATTCAATCACATTGGCTGCACAATTCCGTATTGCTGAGACAGGTGACTTCACGGGTGGTACGACGGGAGGAACTGTTTCCGGAGGCGGTACAGTTACTCACGGGACATCTGTTACAGCCAAAGCCACTCCCGCCACTGGGTACAGTTTCGCTGGTTGGTATGAGGGTTCGAATAAGGTATCAGACAGTGCTTCCTATACGTTCAGCGCAACAGGCAATCGCAGCCTGACAGCGAGATTCCAACGTCAATGGTTCACCGTAACATTCACAGCAGGAACGGGTGGCTCTGTTGCTCCTACTTCGGCTCGTGTTGAATATGGTGGAGAGGCTTCTTCTACTGCGACGGCAGAAACTGGATACACGTTCAGTGGTTGGAGTAACGGTGTGAAGACAGCGAAATTGACTGTTACGAATGTCACGGCAAATGCAACGTATGCTGCATCGTTCGGAATCAATACTTATGTCATCACGTATGCAAAAGAGACGGGAATTGCTTCAGTGACTCCTACCAGCGAAACCGTTGAACACGGTGCAAACGCTGTTGGCTCTACTGCTGCCCTGACGACAGGTTACAATTTCGACGGATGGTACAACGGTGCGACTCGTGTTAGTACGGCTCTGAAGTATGGTCCGACGAACGTAACAAGTAACATGACGCTCACTGCGAAAGCCACTATTAAGACGTTTGCTATTACAGGAACGGCTCAATACCGTGATACGGACTCTACTGGTTCGTTTACGACAGGAAATAACGGTGGCTCGGTAACAGGCTCGGGAACTTATAATTATGGCTCTAAAGCGACCTTAACGGCTGCTGCAGCGGCAGGTTATACCTTCCAGGGATGGTACGACGCAGGTGGCACTCAAGTAAGTACGGCTGCAAGTTATGTCATTGACAGCGTGACGGCTGCTGTTACGGTTTATGCTCGCTTCCAAAAGAATTGGTTCACAGTAACTTATACTCGAGGAACAGGTGTAAATGCTTTGACGAAGACCACAGAACGTGTTGCGTATAACGGAACAGTAACTTCAGAAACTGCGGTTGCTTCTACGGGATACAATACTCCGACTTGGACTAAGACCTCCGGAACAGGAACATTGACGGTAACGGCTGGAAAGGCTACTCTATCAAGGGTTCAGTCTAATTGTACATTGACAGCGTCTGCGACGATTAATAAGTACACAGTCTCCTATACGAAGAATGCGAATATCGCTTCTATCAGCAAGACGAGTGAAACGGTTAATTATGGTGGAACTGCAACCTGTACAGCGACTCTTCCGACAAATACGGCTCAGTACACTTATTCATTCGGTGGCTGGTATGAAGGAAGTACACAGATAGGAACGGCTCTGGCGTTGAGTGTTGCGAATATCACGGCAGCGAGAACCTTTGAGGCTCGTGGCGTTGCGACAGTGAATAAGTACATACTGACAGTCGTGAACGGTTCTGGCTCTGGCACTTATAATTACGGTACGAAAGTAACTATCACTGCTTCGGCTATTGAAGGAAAGACATTCTCGAAATGGTCTGACGGTGTAACTACTGCCTCTCGTGAAGTGACTGTAACCGCAAATGCGGCCTATACGGCTGAATACACGACGAACACTTATACCGTGACTTATGTCAAGGGAACAGGTATCGCGAAAATCAGCAAGACTTCTGAAACAGTAAGTTGGGGAGCAAATGCAACAGGATGTACTGCGACAGTAACGACGGGATATACATTTGATGGATGGTATAATGGTCCAACCCGTGTATCAACTTCATTGACGTATGCTCCGACCGCTGTCAAGTCAAATCTGTCTCTTACAGCCAAAGCAAACATCAACTCTTATACTGTTAGTCCTTCGGCTTACTACCGAACCACAGACGGCACAGGAAACTATACAGCCGGAACGACTGGTGGTACTGTTTCAGGTGGTGGAAGTGTAAAACATGGTGGAAGTATCACGGTAACGGCTTCGGCTGCTGCGGGATACAAGTTCGACGGATGGTATTCGGCTGGTGCGAGCGGTGGTACGTTGTTGAGTAGTTCTGCTTCCTACGCAATTTCGGGAGTAACGGCTTCGATGACTGTATATGCAAGGTTCACGAGAATCTATTATACTATCACATATTCGGCTGGTGATTACGTGGCAAGTTTGAGTAGAACGACAGAACGTGTGGCTCACGGAGCAAATGCGGCTGGTTCAACGATGACTGTAAACGGAACGACGGCTCAATACTCTTATGGTGTTGATGGATGGTATAGCGGTTCAACGAGGGTGACTTCTTCTGCGACTTATGCTCCTACGGGTGTAACTGCTAATGCAACGTACACAGCGAAAGGAACGAGAAGCCTGAGAAGTTATACGGTAACTTACAATAAGGGAAGTTATATTTCCTCAGTGAGTCGTGCGAGTGAATCTGTAAGTTATGGTTCGAATGCTGCTGGTTCTACTGCAACGGTAATGGCGAGCAATGCTCAATATACATACGGATTCGACGGTTGGTACAATGGTTCTACCAGAGTTTCAACATCGGTAACGTATGCTCCGACAAACATTACAGGTGCAGTGACTCTTGAGGCTCGTGGTACGAGAACTACCAAGTCATATACAATTTCAGTCAGTCTTGACAGTTCTGCTGCGGGACGTGGTTCTGTATCTGGCGGTGGCTCTTATGCTTATGGTGCTTCAGCAACGGTGAAATGTACTAAGACCAACAGTCAAGATGTATTTGACGGATGGTACGAGGGCAGTACCCGTGTCAGCACGAGTCTGTCGTACACGTTCACAGTAACAGGTGCGAGAACATTGGTAGCGAAGATTCTGTATCTTGACGTCACTCCTACCAGTTTGTCCTATGGGGCAACAGGTGGTTCTCAGACATTCAAGATTACGACCAACACTACTTGGAAGATTTCTTAATGAGTTTGGGCAGGAGTTTCGGCTCCTGCCCTTCCTCAAAAAGATTTGTGATATTGATGTTTTGGAAAAATTTTATACCTTTATTCCGAAATAAATTCGTAAACTCTTTAATAATGATAATATGGCAACGAGTGTCTATTTTAATGGAAAATTGAGAACTCTTCCTGGTGCGTATTCTACAATCACGTCGGGCGAGAGTAGTGCTTCCCGAAATTTGGACTATGGAACCGTGCTCTTGATTGACACAGGTGTTTATGGTGCTGGCTTCGGTGGTGGTTCTGGTGTGAACGGAACTGATAAGCAAGGCAAGGACGCTGTCTATGAGTTTGAAACATTATCGGATTTCCGGGATTTCGTGAAAGGCGGAATGTTCTGGAAATGTGCAGAGGCTCTGTTTACCCCCGACCCGTATAATGCGGATGCGGTTGGTATCAGTAAGTTACTGTATGCCCGTGCATGTACGACAACTCCGGCAACGATGACTTTCGCTCCTACGGGTGGTGGGTCAAAAGGTGGTACGCTGGTAGTGAAAACTATCGACGAGGGATTGAACGCTAATGGCGGACTCGAGGGTGATATCCTGAAAACGGGTTATGCCTTCACAGTGGAAGCCGGAACGGAAGACCCGAATGCTTTCGTAATCAAGTTCTGGCGAGGAACCTTTACAGGACTTTATAAAGACCCCATCACGGGTGTTGAATTGTCCTACGATGAACTGACAGTTGAACAGGCTGAACCGTATCTTCTGTGTCAGACTCCTGAATGTACCAATATGGCTGAAGTCATTTCTTGGTGCCAGACTGACGAGAACTTCGGTGCTCGTTTTATACTTGATGATTCAAGCAAGATTACAGGTGACGGAACGGTTGATGCGTCAGATATCACGGATAACGCAGGATATCAGGTTGCGACAGGTGGTACGGAACAGTACAAACCGACTGACCTCGATGACCTGTTGGCTCAAATCACCGATGTTGAATATAACATCGTATTCACTGACCAAATCGGTGCTTCGGGTGCTGGTGCTACGAATAACAAGGTTATCGCACACCGTAACACTCAGGCGAAGTTCGATAAATTCGTGTATGTTGGGGCATACGACTCGAAAGTGAAGTTCGACGACTCACTGGGTATGGCGAAACAGTTCAACAACGCATACGTGGTTTGCGTTCATGGTGGTATCGGTACTGCGAGCGACTTTGTTGCTTCAAAGGTACGTTGGTGGGGTGTTTTCTACAATTTGTGTCAGGTCATTGGACGTGTCAGCGGCAAACCTCCTTATATCCCCGTTACCAACAAGACAATCGGTGGTGATAAACTTCAGCACATTCCTGACGAGAAGGAAATGGAAAAGGCTGTTAAGGCTGGTTTGGTTGTGGTTTATCCGAACCCGTATCTCGGTCGTTTCGTGGTCTTACAGGGTGTTACAACTTTGCAAGATAACAAAACATTATTCAACAAAAAGGGTCTCTCATTCAGCATCCAGTTCATGCGTGTTATCGCACAGTTGAACAAAGAGTGTGTGGTGAATGCAGAAATCGACCTGTTGGGTGATGAAAACGGTGTGAACTTGAATACCTTGTCAAAAGGTGCTCTTGAGACTTGGACAATCAATTTCTTGCAATCACGTGTGGCAACCGCTAATCAGGACAACTTGATACAGCGTTTCCAGAATGTAGTTGCAACCCGAATTGAGGACTACTACGATGTTACCTATGAGGTGGTGGTGAACAGCGAAATCACTAAGATTTTCTTCACTGGATTCTTACTTAAAAATTAAAAGATATGGCAAGAGGAAGAGTTTTTACAGCACCGAAAGCGTTTATCAAAATAGATAACGAGGTTGCAGGATACGTCCGCAACCTGACTTTCTCAGAGAACGTACAGCGTGCAAATGTACAGGGACTCGGCAGCCTGACTTATCAGGAGGCTCCCCCTGTGGTTTACACTTGTCAATGGAGTGTTTCCCAATACTTCATCTCGTTCAATACTCCGATTATGAAGAAGATGCTGAAAAAGTTCGGAAGCATAGCGGAGATTAAGAACAGTTTGGTTCTGGGCGACATTGCGTTCGACATCACGGTGTATGCTAAGACGGTATCAAGCGAAGACGCTTCGACGAAACTTGTTACCGAAGTTGATAACACGGGTGAAACCATTGCTCGTCTCCAAGGCTGTCTGCTGAACACACAATCGTTCAGCGTTCAAGAGGCTGGTCTTGCGGGAACCGATATCAGTGGTATTTATCTTGAACCAATCAGCATGGCAGGGTAATCCTGCCTTGCTTTAAATAAGAAATGATTATGATAAAAGATGAAGTAACAATTGAAATCAAGGGTCACAGTTACCCTGTGAAGTTCCCCACAGTGGGACAGTTCTATCAGATTGAGGCGATGAAGCAAAGCCTGTCAAGAGGCTTCTATAACTCGATGGTCATGAGTCCTTCAGTTCAGGCTCAACACGCTTTGGACATGATTGACATTGAAGCAGCCATTGTGGTTCTTTGTCCTAAACTGATAGAGGACTTGAAAGTGAAGAACTTTTCAGAACTTGACGTCAGGGATTATAAACTTATCCGCGATGAATACTTCAAGACTGTTGCTCCGTTCTTCAAGGAAATTACTGAACTGCTTAAAGGCGAAGAAAGTGATGACGTAAAGAAAGAGGAGTAACATGAGACGTTCTGAACTGATACAGGGTGTGGTCAGTTGGAATAATAGATTCCCGTTGGACAGGTGGTGGCGAATAAAGCATAATGTTTCATTTATGTCCCCTGAACATCGGGAATCTTCTTTTATATATCAACTCCTTGAGTTCGAGGAAGACAAGTTGTATCTAAAAGAGTTTCAGGCTGAACACGAGAAGAATAAAGATAAGTACATTCCCGGAATTGGGGATATCTTTAAGGCTCCGACTACGATTGAGGACTTCTCTACTGAGGCTGAAAGAGAAATTGAAGAAATGCTTAAATTAGAACAAAATGGCGGAAGACAAGAGAATACGGGTATCGGCTGATGCGTCACCGCTTCAGGAACTCCGACAGAACGCCCAAGCCTTGTGGAACGACTTCAACAAAATGGAAAGCGAGTTCAAAAACATCGCTGAACAAACGGTTGGAGTCATCCAAAAGCAAATCGACCTGTTAAAGGAGCGAAACGCTCTCGCAGGGGGAATGCAAGGTGGGCTTCCTAATGATACCCCGACTGAAAGAAGACCGACGCTTATAGACCCTTATACTGGGCGACCTTTAAGCGGTGGAGGCGGTGCGGTTGCTCCAGGAACCTCTGGTCGTGCTTTGAATACTCAATTGACCGAACGCCAGCAAACGACTCTCGATAAAATACTGTCAGAAGTTGTACGGATAGCAGACTTGATGGAAAAAACCCAGAGGGATGACACTAATGGAGTTTTGCCAACAGGTGGTGGAGAACCCCCACAACCCCCACAACCC
>ERZ1027057.71-NODE-71-length-19711-cov-7.812627_pt1 | contig 19711 bp, 18 predicted proteins | sample MGYA00519426_ERZ1027057 | MGnify/ENA primary metagenome ERZ1027057 (study PRJEB26926, sample SAMN06164563) | human gut metagenome | biome: ENVO:00009003; feature: ENVO:2100002; material: ENVO:00002003 | host: Homo sapiens | place: USA | collected 2012 ...
ATTTAATATAACAAAGTATTTGGATATATTTTTGGATATATTTTCAAAATACCTATGTGATAGTTGGTTTTGATAGTCTTTTAGTGGTAATTTCCTTTATTTAAGATGGGTGAAAATGCTCGAATGGATATATTTACTGCAAAACAGGATATATTTTGTGCTTTTTGAGGATATATTTTTGTTGAGTGAAAAATATTATTCCTATTGTGTTAATCAAACACATATTTGTTATATTGAATATAGTAAATGAAAAATCGCTTTTACGTCTTGTTTTTAAGCGTAAGATGCTAATAGGCAAGTAATTTACCGAGTAAAATATGTGTGTTTATAGAACGCATATATGATTTTATTTCATATCTTTGCTCTGTAGAAGTTCAACTTACTAAATAACAAAAGCAACAATGAATAAGAAACTCTTTGAGAAAGTCAAAGGCTTGTGTAAAGACACTGGTCTTTCGGAGAAGTACCTTAAAGCGATAACCGAAAAAATGGGTGGCAGCATTGAGGATGATTCTACCGATGATGAGGCAATAGAAAGTACGGCAAATCTGATTGCGGAAGTGGCTAAGGAAAGTCAAGGTGAAGCAACCCGATGGGCAAACAAAAAGAAACCAACCCAAACCGAGGATGAGGAAGAGGAAGAAAGAAAGCGTAAGGAAGAAGAATCTAAACGTAAGGGCAAGGTGGCTTTGGACGAAGCGACTGAAAAGAGGTTAAAGGAAATGGAGGAAAAGATTGCTAACTACGAAGCCAAAGAAAGCAAAGAAGCCCGTGCGAAGGAAGTAGTTAAGGCTATGGAAAAGCACAAAATCCCGGCTTATCTCCGTGACCGTTTGGCAAAATCAATCTCCGATGATGAAGATATTGAGGATGCCGTTTCCGCTTACAAACAGGAGCTTATTACAAATGGGCTTGATGATGAACACTCAGGGGGTTCTAAGGCGGCAAGTGAAAAGCAAATTGATGAAGCTGCTGATAGCTTGCTGGAATCAATAACCGTAAAATAAAAGATGAAATGAAAAGAAAGACTGCTTCATTTACCGGGATGCGACCCATTTTCACGGGTTCGCCCTCTATCGTGCAAGGCGGCTTCAATCTGGACGTGGAAAACCAACATTTCGCTGTTGGCGATACCGTGCCTGCCGGAACGCTTGCTATCAAGGATGAGGTGAAAAGGACGGTGCAAGTCATCAAGACTGCAAAAGTGGTGGAAGTGGATGCAGAAAACACCAAGAAAGTAAGCCTGTACGTGGATGAGTTCTACGAGCCTTGCTTTGCCGTTGGTGATTTGGTGCTGAAAGATGGCACAGCCGCTACAGCCATTGCCGATGTTCCCACAATCGAAAAGATTGAGCGAAACGGAAACAATTACATTGTCACTCTCTCCAAAGCCATTGCCGAGCTTGTAAAGGATGATGTATTGGTAGAGGTTGTTTCGGACGGACAAACTGCCGCAAAATCAAAGGAGCGTGGCACTTCCAACTCCGTACTGATTGCCGATGTGGAAGTAGGCGAGTTTGAAACCTCTGTAGATGTTTCTGCCGACACCATGCAATACGCAATGTACGAAAGACGTGTGCCGCCTATCCCTGCCGGGCAAAAGGACACTACGGGCGATTACTTGAAAGGGAATCCCCACGTGAAATTAACGAAATCACACTAACTAAAATTAGCGTAACGACATGAAATCTATTTTTTCAACATTCAAAGGGCTTCACAAGGACGGCAAACCGCTTGACTTTTTGGCAACGTGGAAAAAGACTTTTGATAAGGCTTCCGAACGTGAAACAACCCTTTTTCAGAAGATGTACTGTGATAGCTGGTTTACTACCAACACGCCCCAAATGTCATTGACTGCCGAGGCACTTGTAGGTAAGTACAACTTGCGTATCATGGCTACATTGATTGGTGATGAATCACCTACACCTATGAGGCGTTCTGACGGCTTCGATGTGTGGACTAAGGAAATCCCCCGTGTGGGTCACAAGTTCCCCATGTACGCACGTGATTACCGTAAACTGATGGAGGTTTACGAAAATCCCCGTTTGAGTGAATCCGCTAAGGTGAAGCAAATTGAAAAGCTCCTTACCCACGACATGAAAGATGCTTATTTGGGCTGTAAGGACGTGATGGACTTTATCGCTCTGATGGCATTCTCTAATTGGGGTGTGGCTCAGTTCGTGCCGGAAATCAACAATCCGGGTGGACGTAAGTACGAGGTGGATTATCAAATGCCGGAAACAAACAAGCTGGTATCAGCTTTCTTGTGGAACTCTGCCAATACCAAAGCTGGCAAGTTGTCCCCCGTTTTGATGTTGTCGGCTATCTGTAGTGACCTGCGTAACCGTGGCATTGAGCCGGGCGAAATCCTTATGAGCCAAGACCTCTATTTTTGGTTGCGTATGGACGAAACGACCCGTTTGTTGGTACATGGTAACGATAAAAAGGCTCAGACCGTAACAACGGCTCAGATGGCAGATTTGCTTGCTGGTAATGAAATCCCCCCTGTAACGGTGATTACCCGTAAAATGGGTATGGATATGGACGGTAAGCGTAAATCGCTTGAACCGTGGAATCACAACTTTATCTGTATCAAGCCTGCCGGGGTTATCGGTGAAATTCAGCCCGCCATTGAAGATAGCGAGTTGATAGAGGAAGAAAACGTGGACTACATGAACGCTGGCGGTGGTATTCGTATCGCCAAGTGGCGTACCGGGGAATCCACTGGTCAAGTTGCAGCCGAATATACACAAGGCTCTGGACGTTTGTTGCCTCTTATCACTGAAATTGGTGCTATCATCTGTTTACAGGTGCGTGGCTTTGAGGAAAAGGAAGTACCAGCCGATGCAAATGGTGTGGCACGTACCTATTGGACTAAATCCGAATTTGAGAGTGCAACAGCTCTTGAAGTAGGCTAAATCTTTTGCTTATGGAACTGGCAGTAAAGAAAGCGTTTATAGACAAAAACGACAAAGGCAAAATCTACAAGGTAGGTGAAACCTTGCATACCGATGAGCTTAACCGAGTTAATGATTTGGTTGCAAGGGGCATTTGTGTGATTAAGTCTTTGGAAAGCAAACAGGCTGAAAAGGTCACTTTCCAAGACAATGAATATGATTTGAATGTGGTAAAGGATGCTTTGGAATCCATCAATGCCCCCGTTGCCAAAAATGCCGGGGTTAAAGGTGTAACCAAAGCGATTGAAGCCCTTTCAGATGAGAGTGTAACGGCTTTGAAAGAAGCCCTTGAAAAATAGTAGTGATGGGAACTTTGACAAAATACAATGCGTTGGTGGGTGAGCTTGAACCCTATACCCCAAGCCGCCTTGCTTTGCAAAAGGCACTTGCTGATGTGAAGATAAGCGACTGGGATAGTGAGTACAATGCCGACACAGACCAACGCACGATAGCCATAGCCGCTATAAAGGTGCTAAAGCGGATGATTGTGCTTACCAATGACACGTTAGGTAAGTCCTCACAAGGCTACAGCGTGGAGAAGTTGGAGAAGCGCATTAAAGACCTTTGCAACGAGAACGGTTTGGACGTTTCGGATTTTGTCGAAGTTTCTTCCATTACGGACGGCTCTAATTTGTGGTGATATGGCACGGAATAACGGAACTTTCAGATACACCGCTTTGCCCCTTGAAGCAACGAGGGATGAAGCAACGGGATTTTACACGGACGATGATGCGCCCGTGTGGGTGAAAGGCTGTGAGTGTCAAGTGGAGAAATTCATACCTGCCAAGCAACGATTGGGAACGGACGGGCAAATGTATTCATACACCTTTGATGTGTTTTTACCATCCTACTTTGAGGGTGATTTGAGTATAGGCGCACGTGTGGAAGTGACTTTGGAGCGTGGAGGTGTGGATGAGTTCACCATTTCGGGAATAGATGATACAAACCCTAAATACATAGAGATATGGGGATAATGCCGATGTTTGACAAAGGGGCTATCTTAAACCCCGTGGCTGCTTTCCAAAAGCAACTTGAATTGGCTTTCGTAACCTTGTTAAAATACATGGGCGAAAAGCTGGCTAAGTATGCTAAGGATAGCCACAACTACCAAGACCAAACGGGCAATTTAACCAACTCTATAGGCTATGCCGTGGTACAGAATAAGGAAATCGTTTACTATGGTGGGTCAGACCAGCCCGGAGAGGGTGCGAAAGCCATGTTGGAGGCTGCAATGAAGTATGCCGCCACGCTGCCAAACACTTTTTCCCTCATTATAGTAGCCGGAATGAATTATGCCGCCTACGTGGAAGCCAAAGGGTACAACGTGATTCTACCTGCCGAACTGAAAGCCAAAAGCGAACTTCCTGCCGAGATTAACAAGTTGGTGATGAAAGCTAATAAGAAAGCAATCGAATTATTCGGGAACGCAGCATGATAACGACTGAGGAAATAGCAACAAAGGTTTACGCCATGCTTCAAGCAAGCGAGGTGAAAAACTTCATTTCGGGTGTGATTGATTACGAGCGTAACGACTACACCAAAGAGGATGTGATAATTGTCCCTCATACGATAGACGGTGAAGCATCCGTGCGCTACGGTCAGATAAACGTGAATATTCATGTGCCGGATAAGGTGATAGCCAAAGGCAAGGGGCAAGCCGTTTACAGGACACATTTTAAGAGGCTCATAGAGATAAGGGCAAAGGTGGTTGAGGTGTTGAAAAACCATTATGAAAGTGGGAAAGGCTATAACTGGAACATAGGGCGGTTTAACCCACCGATTAAGGAGAAAGACCAAAACGAACATTTTGTTTCCCTCGCTTTGGAGCTTACAGTAAGAGAAAAGAGTATCAACTAATAAAAAATTAAGATTATGCCGATTTTAGCAACAATGGGGTTGAAAAAGATTTATATCGCCCCTGCCATGACCGATGGAAGTATGCCCGCAAAAGGCAACCAATGGCTTGATTTGGGCGATGTGTATCAAGACACTTGCAACTTGAAAGATGATTCTCCCGAAATCACGGAACATAAGTCGGAAACGTCAAGCAAGGTTATTACGTTGGTGGGTGAAACACCTACAAATGTGGAGCTTTCTTTGATGGACCCGGATTTGGAATTGCTTGCACGTTATTTCGGTGGTACTATTGCTGGAGAAAAGGGCAAGCGCACTTGGATTCGTCCACGAAAATTGGAATACAAGGAGTGGGCGTTATGGATTCAACCGGAAGAGGGCTTGTTTATCGGGTGTGCCAATGTGCGTATCATCCCGACATTCGAGATTACCTATTCTTCAAAGGGTATCTGCCTTGTGCCTATGACTATCAAGTTCCAATCAAACTTGCAAGCAAGCGAGGAAATGAGCGACCCAACAGTAGCATGACACTGAAAAAGTCTGAGAACCGATAGCCTCCTATCCCCGGATGGGGGGCTTTTTAACTTTTAAGACAAATGGAACAACTGAATAATGAACGTGAATTGACCCGTGAAGAACGCTTGGAAATCGAAGAAAAGGCGATACAGGCACTTGTGAACATGGGAGTGAAATTCAATGTACCGCTTAAAATTAACCCGGTAAAACCGCCACGCTTCATCCGTTGGTGGAATAAGCATTTTCCGAACCATGTAAAGATGTGGCGTGACAAACGTATTCCCAAAGGCTGGGATGTGTCCGAAACAGAAGTACCCAATGCCGCTTTGCAAACTATGGAGCGTGTATATATGCGCCACTTCCATTTGAAGCCTCTTTATTTGGGTACGATGGATTGTTTGAGGCGGTTGTATCTGAATATAGAATACGATGAGGAAAAGATACAAGCCGAACCCATACAGGAAAGCAAACGCCTTTTCAAGTATATTCCTCTGATGGCTGAGATTGCAGCCGTAGCCGTGCTTAACAATCCCGTGGTAGCAGACCCCTCTAAAGACAAAGAGGTGAAAGCCTTGAAAGCGTTTTTCATGGAACACCTTACATCTACCCGGCTTGAAAAGCTGGCAGACGTGATAAGCCAAATGATGAATCCCGGGGGTTTTACGTCCTCTATTCGGTCAATACGGGAGATAGGAACGACCAATCCGAAGAAACTCAAAGCAAACCGAGTAGAGTAATCGGGCTAAATAGCCCGTGGGGTAATCGTGGGGAAATTATCAAGTCCTTTGGCTGGACTTACGATTATCTGCTTTGGGGTATCAGTTGGCTAAACGTACAAATCATGCTGGCAGATGCGGCACGTGTGGAACAAGAGCCGGAGCAAACGGACGGAAACAAAGATGGTGGGAAGCCGCCTGTACAGCTAAAGACAAAGGATGATATTAAGAATTATCTGAAAGGAATAATGTAATGGATAATATAAACGGAGCGTTGGCGTTCAAAGCCACCCTTGATATAAATGATTTCAACGTGTCGGCACAAGCGATGGAAAGGAGTATCAAACAGGTTTCATCCACAGCCGTATCGGAATCGTCTGTGATGGATAACTCCATTCAGAGCTTTGCGCAAAATGGGGCGAAATACATTGTTTCCTACCTCGTTGGGCAGGGTATGGGGACTTTGCTTCAAAGTATCGTGCAAACACGTGGGCAGTTTCAACAGTTGGAAATTGCCTTTACAACCATGCTCAAAAGTGGTACGCAAGCAAAGGGCTTGATGGATAGGCTTATTGATACAGCCGCCAAAACTCCGTTTGACCTTTCGGGCATTGCGAGTAGTGCCAAACAGATGCTTGCTTACGGCTCAACCGTGGATAATGTGGTGGATGAGCTGGTAATGCTTGGTAACGTGGCTTCGGGCGTGGGTGCGCCACTACAGGATATTGCCTACCTCTATGGAACGCTACGGACACAAGGCAGGGCATTTACCGTGGATATTAGGCAGTTTGCCGGGCGTGGTATTCCCATCTATGAGGAACTGGCTAAAGTGCTTGGCGTAACCAAAGATGAAGTTTCCAGCCTTGTAACGGAGGGTAAGGTTGGCTTTGCGGAAGTAGAAAAGGCTTTCCAAAACATGACGGGTAAAGCCGGGACTTACTACAACCTCATGCAAGAACAAAGCAAGTCCCTAACGGGTATGATTTCCAACATGGGTGATGCGTGGGAACAATCGTTAAACAAGTTGGGTGCGGATAACCAAGATGTTTTTGCCGGAGCTATTGAAAGTGCTACCTATATGGCAGAGCATTTGGATGATATTTTGCGTATTTTGAAAGCCGTTGCTATAGGCTATGGAAGCGTGAAAGCCGCTATTGTACTGAATACATTAGCCACAAAGGGATATACGGGCGTTGCTCTTTTGGATAACACGGCAAGGCAGGCTAAGATTTCCTTAATGAAGTTGGAAGCCGTTGCTACTGGGCAGATGGTAGCTCAGACAAAAGCGATGGTTGCAGCCCAAAACAGCCATGTCGCAGCATTGCAAGCGCAACTGACGGTAGAGGAACACGCCAACATGGTAAAGCAGTTACGCATTGCCACCATTCAACAAATGCTTACCATCCAACAAGCAGAATACCTTTCCAATTTGAATCTAACGGCTTCTTCTGCCAATTATGAGGCGGTGGCTCTGAGTGTTCTTACCGTTGAACAAAAGCAAGCTCTAAGCAAGTTAGACTTGTCGGCTAAAAGTGCCGTGTATCGTGCCGCTTTAGAAAATGAGGTTGCCGTTAAGACACAAAACAGTGCGGCTACCTTAAATGCCATGCGTACCGATGTCAAGGCAGCAGCCGTAAAGATGGAATCGGCACGGGCTGATGCACTGGCGGCAAAGGCGGCTGTAGAACGTGCCTATTTGGAAGTGTACAGGGCACAACAGACTGGGAACGCTGAAAAGATAGCCATTGCCACTAAGAAGATGGAGGCAGCGGAGGATAACGCAGCTATCGCACGAAAGACGGCTTTAGCCACCCAATCCGATTTTTACGCAAAGAAAAAACTACTTGAAGCTACAGCCACCAAGCAATCCACAGCCGCTTCCGTGGCAGATACTACGGCAAAGACAACACAAGGGGCTGTAACTTCCGTACTGACTGCAATCACGACAAAAGCAACGGTAGCGGTGAAAGCTCTTTGGGCTTCCATGATGAGCAATCCTATCGGCTGGGTAATGGGATTGATAGGTGCATTAGTCAGTGTAATTACTCTTTTTACGGGCAAACAAAAAGAAGCGACCACGGCAACGGGTGAATTTCAAGATACCACGAAAAAAGAGATTGACGATTTGAATTTACTTTTTGCCGTATTGCAAAATACGGAGAAAGGAACTCAAACACATAAAAATACGATTGAAAAAATCAATGCCGTATGTAAACAATATAATAAGACATTGCTTGATGAAAACGCTACACTTGATTTACAGCGTCTTAAATATGAGGAATTGACTACAGCCATTCAGCAAACTACAGCCGAAAAAATCAAGGCTAAATATACCGAACAAGCTATGCAAGAACTGGTACAAAGCCAAACGGATGCACTTGATAAGCTGAAAGAGAATGCCGAAGATGCAACCTACAAAGAAATTCAAGAAGTTATGGAAACCACCCCGGAGGGTGTAACCGTTATGATGAATAAGGTTGTTGATGTGGCTTCAAGTTCTATTCGTGGAGCTTCGGGGGCTGTATGGGATGCGGTAGAATCTAAGGCGGTAGAATCCGCAAACCAATTGAAAGGGCTAACAGGTCAAGCCTATACCGATGCGTTCAACAACTCATTGGATAGCATTGTTTTTGCCGTACAAAAGTCCACCGGGGCTACAGGTAAAGAAATGGATGCTTTCAAGGAAAATATAAAAACTTATCTTGAAAGTGTCGCACAATCAGCAAAAAAGGCAGATGAAACCATAGGCAAGGTAGATAGGCAACTTGAAAAATTCCATGGTAAAAAAGATACGACTTCTGTAACAGAGAGTACCGACTATGTGGCTATGTCGTTTAACGAGCTGGATAAGAAAATAGGTGAAACTCAGAAAAGTATTGATACCCTCAATGCCAAAAAGGTAAAGGTGGAAGCCGATAATACCCAACTGAAAGAGCTGAAAGACTTGTTGGATAAATTGAATGGTGCTGTAAACACCAAGAATACAAACCTTAACACGGAAAAGGGAATATCAGACCGTATCAAGCAGCTTAAAGAATTGCGTGAAGCTGCCATTATCGGTAGTTCTGACTATAAGAGTTATGATACGCAAATAAAGAAGTTGGAAGCCCGTTTACCCAAGCATACCACGGGGGATAAAGCGGATAGTGCCGCCAAGCAACTACGTGAAAGGCAACTTGAAGCTGACCGCAAATTGGAGGCTGACCGTATTGCAGTCTTGGAAGAGGGCTACGAAAAACGCAAGCGCACCCTTTCGCTCCAACACAAGGAGGCATTGGATAATATAGACAAAGAGGAAAAGGCTTTGGCTAAAGCTCGTAAGGATGCCGGAAAAGGTGGCTTATCTAAGTCTGAAAAGGACGGCTTCGATGAAAGGCGAACACTTGAAAACAAGAAATATGACAAAGCCCAAAACAAACTCTTTGACGGTGAAATAGAGTACAAGAAACAGCAATATGCCTTGTATTTCCGTTGGGTGCGTAACATGGGCGAAGATGTAGCCAATACCCAATTTGCCACGCTTTTAAAAGGCGGTAAATCATACAAGGAGTATGTGGAAAATGAAATCAAGGCTCTAAAGGATAAACAACAAGCCGGAACACTCACAGAGGGAGAAAGTAACCAACTTATTTCCCTTAATATGCAATACAATGAAATCACGGGGGCAAAGTCCGCTATGGATTCTTTCAAGGAATCTGTATCTAAGACCATTCAGCAAGCCCAAACACTTGCCGAGAAGTTGGAAGCCATAGCCGATGCAAAAGAGAAGCTGGCTAATGGAAGTTCCGGGCTTGTGGGTGCTGACGAAAAAGCGGAAGCCACTTTGTTTGTTTCAGAAGAAGATGAAAAGTTACAGGAAGAAGTACAGCAAAAGATACTTTCCTCTTACAGAACCTTTGAGGAACAAAGAAATGACATCCAAAAGGAATACGCCTTGCTGCGTGCTGCCGCTCAAAAGACGGGCGACCAAGAACGGATTAACCAAGTAAACAAGTCGGAGGCAGAAGCGTTAAGCACCCTTACCGCCAATATGTTAAAGCAATCGGATAGTTGGAAGAAGTTATTTGGCGATTTGGATAGCCTTTCTGTAGCTGAAATAGATAAGTTGGTGGCTGATATTGAAACAAAGCTAAAAGATGCGGATTTGAAACTGAATCCCGTAGATTACCGTGCTTTGATTGATAGTTTGAATCAAGCAAAGGAAACGCTTATTTCAAAGAATCCCTTTAAGGCTTTAGGCACGTTCTATGATGATTACATTGAAGCCAAAAAGAAGCTGGCAGAAGCCAAAGCGAATGTTGCTGCCGGAAAGGGTACGGATGAGGATGTGAAAAAGGCAGAGGCTGACATGAAGAAAGCCGCCAAAGGCGTAACCAAGTCCATTGAAACGATTACCGATACGGCTACCACGTGCGGCAATGCCATTGCATCCATGTTTTCTGATTTGGGGCAGGATGATTTGGCAAACGGCTTAGGCACTGCAATGGAGTTGTTCGGGCAGTTGGGAAATGCCGCCGCCTCTGTAGGTAAAATGATGAGCGGTGACATATTGGGAGGCGTTACGGGTATGGTAAGTGCCGTTACTTCTGTAGTGGGCATATTTGCCAAATTGCATGATTCCAAGTATGAGAAGAAAATTCAAAATCTGCAAAAGGAAATAGATGCGCTGGAACAATCCTACAGCCGTTTGGAACGAGCCTACAATAATACTTATTGGGTGTTCAATGATAGCCAACGTGAAGCCTACGAAAAGAATATCCAACTGATTAACGACCAAATACGGGCTTTGGAACAAGAAGCCAACGTAGCAAAGAAGAATTGGGATTTTGCCCGTTACGCTCAACTCAACAAGGAGATTAAGGAACTCAACAAACAGTTGAAGAATGCGGAAGAAAACGGAGATATGTTTTCTATCTATGAGGCTCAGAAAAAGAACCTCAAACAGCAACAAGAGGATTTAAGAAAGCAAATTCAAGCTGAAAAGGATAAGAAGAAAACCGATAACGGAAAAATCCAACAGTGGAACGAGCAAATAGAATCCATTACCCAACAGATAGAGGATTTGGATAGGTCAATGATGGAAACGCTTGCCGGAACGGATGTAAAAACCGCCATTGATGAATTTGCCGATGCGTTGGTAGATGCTTATTGCAAAGGTGAGGATGCAGCGGAAGCATTGGGCGAAAAGACAAAAGAAGTCCTTAAAAAAGCGGTTGTGGAAGCGTTGAAACGTGAGTTTTTGGCAAAGGGAATCAATGATGCCGTTCTCTATTTGGGAGAATCCATGAAAGACGGGAAACTGACCGATGTAGAGAAGCGAGAATTTGAAAGGATGGTGAACGCTGCCGGGGATTTGTTCAATTCCGCATTGGAGGGTATTGGTGATTGGATTAAGGATGTGGAGGAAGAAACCGTACAGCAAGACCCCCTTACGGGTGCGGTTACTTCCATGAATGAGGAAACGGGCGGTGTGATAGCCGGGCGGTTGAATGCCTTTGTCATAAACCAAAGCGACCAAACCTCTATTATGAGGCAGGCACTTGTTTACCAAGCCGAAATAGCCGCCAACACGAAGTTGAGTGCATCAGAGCTGACGGAGATTAAAACTACTTTGAAGCGCATTGAAAATAAAGATAGTTCACTTTTATCACAAGGAATAGCATAGTTATGGAACTGGTACAACAACTTAAAGAGGATGGCAAGGCAAAGGGGCTTTGCCGGATGTGGCAAATGAAGCTAAGAACGGGGCTTGACTATGAGCAACTGATACAGCTTTACATTAAGGGCATAGATTTCTGTATATCGGAGAATTACCCCACGCTTGACTTTATACGGGAACACTTCAAAGGCAAATGCGAGGTTTACGGGGTGTTTGTGGATGATGAGGTTACGGATAAGGTGAATTTACCCGATGTGGTGCTGAATGGTGACTGCAAAGCTATGTTGGAGTATGACGGCTATTCTGTTTCACGGGTATATGCACGGCATGATTCCCATAGTGCCGTAAACGTGTCGGACAATGCGATTGTTACCATAGACGCTTTCGATAACTCGTATCTGTATGTGGCGGTAGCCGGAACGGATGCAAAGGTGCTTGTGAATCTGTATGGCAATGCCAAAGCGGATATAGAGGGAGTGGGAATAGAAGTTAGACAAATGAATAAAAATACTTACTGATATGGATAAGAACATGATTTTACACCTGCCTTTCGATGACCCGGACGGTAGTATAGCTTACGACTTTTCACAGTACCGCAACGATGCCATCTTATCGGAGGGTGCGGATTTTTCCAAGAAATCAAAAGTAGGTAAATCCCTTGCTTTGAATGGTACGGGCGAATGCGCAACGGCTCGTTCCATACCCTTTAGCGGTAATTTTACACTTTGTTTTTGGGTACTGCCTGTTTCTCAAAAGTTAGGCTGGGTGCTGAATATGCCCGGCATAGACAACTATAAAGAACAATGGCTGGATGTAATGCCCGATGGCTGGATATTCTTTGCTTTCGTTAAGTCCGGCAATATGTTTACCGTATATGAGAACACGACCCGGATATTCAGTGAAATGTTGCCAAAGGCACCAACAGGGCTTTCTATCAACGACCAATCACTATTTGGGACGAAAGCCTTGCTGGACGAAGTGAAGCTGTTTGACGTGGCGAAAGAACCCCGTGAAATATTCGAGTTACAGAAAGATACAGATGTGGAATATTTCATAGACGGAAAGAACTTCAAGGAGTTTGGGGTATTCGTCTCCAAAAGTGCCGGATTGGTTGGACGGTTGGAGCGCAAAGAAGCCTTGCAAGTGAACTGGGACAACTACCACGGCATTGTAAGGGATAAGAAGCGACCACGCTACAAGGAGCGCAACATTACGCTGGATTGCTTTATTGAGGCTTCGGGACGTGCCGCCTATGTGGAATGGGTAAACCTTTTCTTTTCCCAATTCGATGCGGAGGGAAACCACCGTTTGCGTGTGGACTATGACGGAAAGGCAAAGCCTTTGGTATATGAAGTGGAATTGCTGGATGAGGCAGACCCGGAAAAGAACTGGGGACAATATAGCAACGATTTGATGGTGGGCACATTCCGTTTAAAGCTGGTAGAAGATGAACCCGTGAAAAAGGTACTTAGGTATATAGGTGGAACTGCAAACGGCAAGGCTACGATTACCATCACTTCGTCCAAGCTACTTAATATCTATTGGGGTGACGGCACGCACACTTACGATGTGTCCGGCAGCGAACAAACGATAGAACACACTTACGTTACACCCGGTGAATACGAGATAATCGTTTCGGGCGTGATTGAAGACATTGAAAAATTTGAAACCAACGCTATTGTGATATGGGAACTCTTGAAATAATCAGGCGCAACGGTGAAAAGGTACGCTTGTTTTCCAAAGAGCCGTTTTGCACGCTGAAATCAGCAGCTCAAAACAGTTCCTTAATGGGGGATGATAACGTACAGCTTTCCATTGTTTCCTCTGAGTTGCTTAATTTAGGCAAGGGAGATAAAATCATAGTGGAGGGTGAAGAATACACCATCCGTACTAAGGTGAACCGTGAAATGCTTTCGGACAACCATTATGTGCATGATGCCACTTTCTACGGGGTGATGTACGAACTGATGAAAAGCCTGTACCGAAACACCGATGCAAACGGGAAATCCAGCAAAAGCACGTTTGACCTCACTTATAATATTCGGGACTTTGTAAAGGTGCTTATCTACAACGTGAGCCGTGACTATCCGGGCTTATGGGCTTTCGATGAAGCTAATTGCCCGGACACAGAACCCCGTACCATTTCCTTTGCCCGTAACAACTGCCTACAGGTTTTGCAAATGCTTTGCAGTGACCGTGAATTTGATTTGGAGTTTCTCATTACCCAAAAGGACGGGGTGCGTACCATCCACATAGGAAAGTTCGGTGCAAAAGTTGTGCCCCCGGGTGGCAACGCTTTCTTTGAGTGGGGCAAAGGCAACGGCTTGTACAAGCTCAAAGAGCAAAAGGTAGATGATAAGACCATTATCACGAGGCTTTGGGTGGAGGGTGGCACGACCAACATTCGGAGTGATTACAGGGACTATTCAGAACGCCTACAGCTTCCGTTTCCAGTGCGTTTGAACAAAAAGGAACACAAACTATGGGACGGTACAATAGTACCGCCTCAGAGCGAATATATAGGCATATCCGATGATAACAAGCGTTATTTGGAGGATGGCGATTTGAGGGATGCACTGGGTAGTGATGAGGATGCTGTGACGTATGATAATATTTTCCCGAAACGGACGGGTACGGTTACTGCTTTGGTGGCTGATGATATAAACAGCTTCATTGATGATACAATGGACTTTGACCTGAACGAGAAAGACGATAAAGGTACAAAGTATCTGATTAACGAGGTATCGGCAAAGATTACTTTCATTTCGGGTAAATTAGCCGGACAACAATTTGAATTGGCGCAAAAGGGAGGGTACGACCACGCAACAAAAAGATTTACGCTCATTCCATTCACGGACAACAGGGGGCTAACCATTCCTACCACTGAAAGCGAGGCTTACCGTATAACAGAGGGTGACACGTATAAGATTACGGATATTCACCTGCCTAAATCTTATGAAGATGATGCAGAGGAAGATTTATGGTATGCCGGATATAACGAGTTCAAGCCACGCACACAGGCACGGGCGCAATATCAGCTTACCTTTGAACGCTCCTATTTTTTGAACGCCTTGCCAAACGATAGCGAAACAACCGTCTTTCATGTGGGTAACTATGTCCCCGTGAAAGATGAGCGTTTTGGTATTGAAAAGAATATCCGCATTCAAAAGGTGACAAAGAACCTGCTTGTGGAGCATGACTATACACTGACCCTTTCGGACATTACAGCCATTTCCCCAATCGCTCAAACGGTTGTGGATGTGGGACGGCACGAAACAATCATAGAAAACAATCGGCTTCGGGACTTGACTAAGGCACGGAGGGGATGGCGTACAACAGAGGAACTGCGTACAATGGTGTATGATACGGACGGTTATTTTGACCCCGAAAACATCAAGCCCAATTCCATTGATACCAATATGCTTACGGTGGGGTCTAAGAGCCAACAGTTTGTTTTGATAGATGTGATACTGCAAGCCAACGTAAACGGAATATCCAACCGCTTTGACGCTTCTGCCGGGGTATTGGCTCACTTGACTATTGATGATGAGATAATCAAGCATTGGAACATGGCGGCTGGCTCATTCACTCTATCAAGCCCAAAGGGGTACTATGTGTTTGCCAAGTGTTCCAAGAAAAGCACGGATGGCATTTGGTATGTGACACAGGAACAACTAAAGGTTGAACCAACCGAAGACCCGAATAACTATTATTTCCAAGTGGGTATATTGGGGTCAGTGCATTCGGATGATGATTTCAGGGACTTTACCACCACCTACGGATTTACCCGTATTAATGGGAACACTATCACTACGGGTAAGATTATAACAAGCGATAAGGAGTGCTATTTGGATTTGGACGGCAACAAGTTCCGTATCGGTGATTCTTCAAGTTCTATTGATTGGAACGTAACGGCAAAACGCCAATTAACGTTGCACAACGTCCGTTTGCTTTCTGATAGTGGGGACACCTCACATATCGGGGTGTTCCGTGGCACATATAACCCGAAGTACGTGTACTATGCCGGGGATGAGGTGGCTTACACGGTGAATGGTGAAACGTGTACCTACCGATACACTAACCCCACACCAAGCATGGGCAACCTGCCTACCAATTCCGTATATTGGTCGGTTGTGGCGAAAGGTTCTACCGGGGATAAGGGAGAAAGCGGTTTATCCGTATTCTATACCTATAATGACAGTGAAACCAAGCCTGCCACCCCTACGGGGGATGGCTCTACGGGAGGTTGGCACAGAACTTCGTCCGAAAACGTGGTTTGGATGAGTATAAAGAACGCCAAGACTGATACGGAGGGTGCGTGGGGTATTCCTTTTCGTGTGCGTGGTGCTGATGGTACTTCAATCAATATCAAAGGTTCTAAGGACAATGTTTCACAACTGCCTACCGTTGGAAATTCAGAGGGCGATGCTTATCTAATCGGGGGCAACCTCTATATTTGGGATGGCACGAACTGGAAAGATGTTGGAGCTATTAAGGGGGAAGATGGAAAGAGTAGCTATCTTCATAAGAAGTATTCCGATGATGGCGGCAAAACGTTCACAGCCGGAAACGGTGAAACACCCGGAAGATGGTTGGGTTTGTATGTGGATATGATACCCACCGATAGCGACAAACCAAGTGCCTACAAGTGGAGCGACACGAAAGGACAAGACGGAACGCCCGGTTTACCCGGTGAAGATGGGCGTACTCCATACTTCCATATCAAGTATTCGGACAACGGGGGAATGTCGTTCACTGCAAACAATGGTGAAGAGCCGGGCGACTACATAGGGCAATACACCGACTACGTGCAGAAAGACAGTGATAATCCGATGGATTACACTTGGGCTTTGATTAAAGGCGAATCGGGTACAGGTGGAACGGATGCCGGAGCTGGTGAATATTACGAGTATCGTTACGCTAAAAATGGCTCGACTTTAGTACCGCCCGATTTGGATGTTAATTCTTCCAACCCTACCGGGTGGAGTACGGAAATGCCGAAAGTAGGAGCGTTGGAATATATTTGGTGTACAATGGCTAAGAAGTCCGGGCTTGCAGACCGTACCAAATTTCATTTGCCCATTGAAGCTAACGACACTTCAAGCATTGCCGATATTTCGGGTAACGGTTATAATGGTGTGCTGGGCGGTGGGACGGTAGTAAAAGACGGAACGAGATATGCCCTCAATCTGAGTGGTGGAATGGAGAGCCGTATTCCTTATGATTTACCCTTTGGGGAAAGTTTTACACTCTGTTTTTGGATGAAGTCAGACCAAAATCAAGTCAAGTGGATGTTGAACGGATATAACGGTAGGCACTATGTGGAAAAGAGTATTGCAATCACGCCTAATACGTGGTTTCACCTTGCATTCCGTTTTAATGACCGTACCGTTACGGTATTCAAAAACGGAGAGCAATTACATAGTGGTAGCGTTAATATCATGGCTGTAGGCTTTGCTATTTACGATGATGATGTATTCGGTTCTGCCGTGTATTTCGATGATATACGTTTGTTGATGGGGGCTTTACCTGTGAATGACATTGCTTCCGTAATGAATGGCAAAGCAGACCTGATGATACAGAAATGGAGTACCCCTATTCGTGTAAATCCTTATGATGGTGAAGATGGAAAGCCTGGTGTTAGTGTGACATTGGCAGATGTGGAATATGCACAAAGCACGTCAAATTCAGTTGCGCCTACTACGGGGTGGCAGACAACCGCCCCGACATGGATAAATGGGAGGTATATATGGAGTAGAACGAAAGTATCTTATTCAGACAACACGACTACCTACACTAAGGCGGTTTGTATTACAGGCGGCAAAGGCTCTACGGGTGATAGCGGTGTTGGCGTAAGTTCTATTATTGAACAATACTACCTATCCAGTTCGGCAACCTCATTACTTAATGGCTCATGGAGTACAACACGCCCAACTTGGAAAGACAAATGGTATATATGGACACGCTCGGTTATCACTTATACGAATGGAACGAGCGACACTACGGCTGCAATATGTGTAACGGGGTCGAAAGGTGATAAAGGTGAAGATGGAAAGCCGGGTGATAAGGGGGAGAAAGGCGATAGCCCCGTACTTGTTTATAGGGGTATTTATGATTCATCCAAGACTTATTACGGAAATAGCAAACGGTTGGATGCTGTAAAATACAACAATCAATACTATATAGTCCGTATTGATGCAGGAACATTCTCAAATGTCACTCCCACGACAACAAGCAAATGGAATACGTTTGGAGCGCAATTTGAAACTATTGCCACAAACTTGTTATTGGCTGAGGGGGCAAACATTGGAGATTGGTTTATTAAGGGTGGTAAGATTGTTTCCACTATGGGTGATGGCAATAGGATAGAGTTGGATGCTTCAATGGCTCGTATTTATATTGAATCTTCAAGTGGTGGTGGTGATTATGCGCTCGTTGATTTTGGCGCAAAAATGACAATAGATGCCAACCGTGGAATTTTTGAAACAAGGGCTAAAAATGCTCCTAACTATTCTAATGCGGTTTCCTATATGTCACCAACGGGAATATTCTCAAATATGGCAGGTACGGACGGTATGCCAGCAAGTAGCGGATATACGCACCGTGGGGCTATTGTTGGGCTTGGTTTTGCAAATGTTCCGGCAAGAACATGGGCTATAAATGCGGTAGATACAATCGTGGCAGGTGTTTATGGTCGGGCTTCTAATTCGGGGACTGCACCAGCCTTTGGCGGTTTCTTCTATGATTTATTTGCCGGAGGCTTGATTTTTGGTCGAAAGTGTATTACAGGAACGTCGAATAACACATGGTATTTGAATAGAGAAGATACCGTGGTAATAGGGTACACGTCTGCCGCATCAGTAGTGTATCTTCCGGCTTCTCCTAAAGAAGGGCAGGTTATATTTGTAAAGCAGTGGTGGAGAGGCTATATGAGATTCAGACCAAGAAGCGGCTACCTAATCTATGATGATACTTCGGTAAATGACTACTACGATTTTGGAGAGGGTCAAGGTGGTATGTTTGTATATACCGTAGGATATGTAGATGGAGTTAAAAAACAAGCATGGTTAGTAAGTAGATGGAAATACTAAAAATATGGAAGAAAGAGTATTATACGGATATATGGATGGCGACTATCTACAATGTATAGAAATAGCCCCTATTCCTCAAAAAATCAGAAATGAGAAAACGGGGGAAATAACAACACGCATGGTATCGGTTATTGAACAGGTGGCTGAACTGCCAACCATATATAAGCCAGTGGATGCAATAGATGAAAGTAAACAAAACACAGATAAGGAGGGCTATGTTGTGCGCATTGTGCCATACGATGCCGGGGACAGGATTTCATTCAGATACATAGAAGTCCCCGACTTTCAAAAGGTGGCACATGAGATTGAACGCTCAAAGGAGGTGTTGGCAAGTAGCGATTATAAGATAATCAAATGCTACGAAGCCGCCCTAATGGGGTATGCAATGCCGTATGAGATAAAGGCATTGCATAATGAAAGGCAGTTGCTAAGAGATAAAATCAATGAACTTGAAGCACGTTATACCTCATTATCTGATGATATACTTTAATTATAATCATAAATGTGTTTGTTGAACACATTTATGATTATATTTGCAGTTAAATAAACTTGATTTACTCAGTGAATTATGGAAACAACGATGTACAGCCTACGGATTCTTTCCAAAGGTAAGGTTACAGACCTTTCCAATGGTTTTGCTTTGGGTGGTGTTCCGTTTACCGTCTTTGTACGACCTAAAGAGGTTACGATGGAAACAAGTACGCTGCTTAAATGCAAGCTCATTTGTGATAAGGAATTTAGTATGTTCCCCGTACCTATCGGGGATTGGACGCCCGGAGCGATAACCGTAATATCCCCAAACGGTATCGACCTTTCGGTATATGATGTGTATTGGGGTGCTGGTGAAACTATTAAATAATGCGAATCAGCAGTTGGCTTTCTGATTCAAAAATTAAAAATTAACAAATGTAAGTAGAG
>ERZ1027057.75-NODE-75-length-19012-cov-10.286649_pt1 | contig 19012 bp, 7 predicted proteins | sample MGYA00519426_ERZ1027057 | MGnify/ENA primary metagenome ERZ1027057 (study PRJEB26926, sample SAMN06164563) | human gut metagenome | biome: ENVO:00009003; feature: ENVO:2100002; material: ENVO:00002003 | host: Homo sapiens | place: USA | collected 2012 ...
TTGCCGGTGTTCTATATTTTTACCCATAATATCATCTGGTTTTATGTGCTTTCTGTCTGGGGAGCCATTTATGGATGCTGAGCTGTTTCGTTATTAAAGTGGATTACGACAATATCTATATGGTAAGCTCTCTGATACTCTGGATGCTGATAGATTATTTTGTTTATAGGCATGAGTCAGTGATAGAAGAGTTGAGCGATATTGAAATTGTACCGTTAGAGCAGAACGAAGTTGATGTTTCGGGGATGGCTGCTGAGGTGCAGCGGTTGTTCGAGGAAGATTAAATCTATCTCAATCCGAAACTGAAATTGTCTGATGTGGCGCTGGCTGCTGGTACGAACCGTACTTATCTGAGTCGCTATTTTAACCGGCAGAATGGGTAGACGTTTTATGATTATGTGAATACTTATCGTATATAATATGCAGAGAAATTGTTGAAGTCAACGAACTATCCTTTGCCGGAAATCGCCATCAAATCGGGATTCAATTCTATTTCTACGTTTAGAAGAATATTTTTTTGCCTCTTTTGGTTGCTCTCCTAATAAATATAGAGTAAATGCATAAGTTGTTGGTGTATAGGTAGTTTATAAAAAACAGCGGCACACTGAAAAATGTCAAAAGACACTTTTTGTCTATTTGAAACTTATTTTTGCTATTTTGAAACCATGGTTCTCGTTTTTTTTTTCTATCTTTGCACCATAGAACTTTTTGAAGAGAATATAACTCTAGCATTTACCTTTTCTAGGAATTAAAAAAATAAAGGTTGGCCAACCCGTTGAGGGCAAGCCAACCTTTCTCGTTATGTATGTTATTCTTTGTTTTTTTACTTTATTCCCGGTTCTCGTTTTCATTATTCCTTGTTGCTGCCTCCGAAGATGCGGAGCAAGTAGAGGAAGAGATTGATAAAATCGAGATACAGGGTCAAGGCTCCGATGAGTGCCAGTTTCTGTGCGCCCTCGCTCATGTCGTATTGTGTCTGGAGCATCTGCTTGATTTTCTGACTGTCCCAAGCGGTCAAGCCAATGAAGATGGCTACGCCGGCGTAACTCAAAATGTAATCAAATCCCGAACTCTTCAAGAACATGTTTACTATGGTAGCGATAATCAGACCAATCAGCGCCATGAAGAGTATTTTTCCTAAAGAGGTCAAATTCTTCTTGGTTGTGTAACCATAGAAAGCCATTGCTCCAAATGTGCCGGCTGTAATAAAAAATACCTTGGCAATACTGGTCATCGTATATACTACGAATACGGATGAAAGCATGGCACCATTCAAAACCGAGTAGACGATGAAGAGTAGGGTGGCCGTAGTCAGGGAAAGTCTCTGTAGGGCACCGGTAATGATAAATACCAGAGCGAGCTCTGCGATAATCAAGCCAAAGAGCAAGCCGCGGCTTGTCATCAAGGTCATCAGCAGGGTAGGACTGCTAGCTACACCATAGGCAGTAACGCCCGTAATCAGGAGAGCTAAGGTCATCCATGTATACACTTTGCGCATCAAAGCAGAGAAAACACCGCTTATACCTCGCTCTTTCTCATTAACAGCAAAGCCATTGCTCTGCTGGTTGTTCTGATTATTTATCAGATTGTACATTTCCTTTTCTGTCATAATTCTATTTTCTTTTGTTATTTATGGTCTATTGAATAATATAATAAGCGCAAAGATAATGCCAATTATTGAAACGAACGATAATCTCTGCGCTTTATTAACATTTATTCCGTAATTTTACGTCATTCATTCCTTTATTTAAGGGCTATCTTCTTTACGGCTATCTGTTTTCCGCCTCGCGTTACCTCTACGGCTACAGTTCCATTTACTGGTGAGCGAAGCTGTTCTGTATCAGATTTTGCCTGTTTCTGAAGTGCCAGGACACCTGAGGTTCCGTATATTCTGATGATGTCGTTCTGTTTCAGACCCTTTATCTGGATATGATAGTTGCCGCTAGGAACAATGGTGATGTCTGACTTCATGTCAGTCTCCTTGCGGTTGAAACTGATATTGAAGCGGTTGTTCATCTCACCTGCTTGGGCAGCATAGAATGGATAACTGCCATCCTTCAGATCTACCGCCTTTCCGGTTTCCTTGTCCTTCAGCCAAACGGTTTCATATTCGCTGGCATCGCAATCTTCAGGGATGCTGATGCTGTATTCACCGGTTTCCGGCAGACTGACTCCGATGGTCTGTTCTGCATCAATGCTGACCGCAGAGAGGAGAGAGTAGCGTCCACCATTGCGCATAGCATAGATCTGAGCATTCTGGTTCGTCATCCATTTCACTCCATCGCTTCCCATATCAAAGTCGCTTTTTGCTTCGTAGGCAGGAACAGTATTCAACTGGAGTTGGTCATCTACAGGAGCGCTGTTGCCGGCTCTGCTGTTTCTGTTGCTCTGTGTGATGGCGATGTCGAGGGCTCGGGTTGCTTGATAGGCTGTTGTTGCCCTTGCTTCCGAATGTTCTACTATCACGCTTTCTGAATTATCCAGAGTGGCAGTCTGCGTAAACACGGCATCCATTGCCGGGATGTAGCCATTCGTTGAAACACCCGTGTCTGAATCATAGGTATTGATAGCCTTGTAGCTGCCGTTTTCTTCGCATTGGTAGATGACTCTGCCATATTCCATATCGCTATAGTTCATGGCGCAGAGATAAGGAGAACCGAAGAGGTTCCAGCCCATGTTCTCCTTGTGGGTGAACTTCAAACCGCCACCATTGCTGCTCGACCATGGCTGCTGGTTATTGTTCTGTACCAGGGTAATCTTATCCAGCAGACTCCTGTTGGTCCTACCATCTTTCTCTGTGTAACTGATTCCATAGAAACGGACGGTCATCTTGCCTGTTGCATCCATTTTGTCGGCTTTAGCATCCATTCTGAAACCTGCGGTGAAGTTTCGCTGGTTGTCTACGCCTCGTACCCATGCTTTACTCTTGCTTTGGTCGAACTTATAGTCGTACTTGGCACGAGTAGCAGCATTATAGTAGTAGGCAGTAACACGACCATCAGCAGGATTATTTGTGCCCTCAACCTCCATATTGGTAGCCTTGAAAGGCATGGAGAAGAAGTTGGTTCCAGCCTTTAAGTTTCTTTCCACGGCAAAGTTGGTGAGGTTTACATAGCTGTTGTTGCCTCTTAAACCAGCGTGGTGCTTCAAAAGCAGGAAGCCTGGGCTGAACGGATTCGTCTCTTTATAGAAGCCATTGTCGAGTTTCAGCTCCTTGTCTTCTGCCATGACATAGACCACGGATTTGCCATGAGGGTAATCTGTCTCCTTTGCTTCTGCATCGCTTGTCAGATACCATGTCTTGAAACATCCGTTGTCTACCTTGTCGCTGATGCGCTTGTTGCCGGCAAGGTCATGGTTGTGCATCACCATGTCGATGCATTCTTGGGTTTTGCTTGCGTCTGTGTTAGCGTTGATGTTGGCATTGTCTGTTTCGTCAAGCTGATACTTCCAATAATCATCTTTCACATATTTATTATAGGTGGTTACAGATGATCTGTTGGCAGCACTACCATCTGGTGATGGTAATGTGCCGGAAGCAGTCACATTGACAGACTTCACATCCTTCACGCTTCCTAACGCCAGACTGTTGTAGAGCAAACCACTTGCATCGCCTGTTACCTTTGCATTTACATCGAGGATAGAGGTGGAGAGCATGCTGTTGCCTTGGAGACTGACGTTGCCCGAAACCTTGAAACCGTCAACAAGACACATTCTGTTTTCAGTACCAGTAGTTGCGTTGTTGAGTGTCAGTCCATTGATGGCAGACTGACTGGCAGACTCAATGATTCCTTTTCTCTGAGTAAGGAGATCCTTCACGATAGCTTCTGGTTCTGTTTTAGAACTTTTTTCTTCGTGCATCGAACCAAACATCTTGACGCCTGGCATGCTGATGTTCACGTTATCAGCCTTCAGATTCCTATCTACGAAGACGTAGCCATATTTACCTGCATTCTTGTTGGCATAAAGCTCAGCCAGGTTGATGGCGCCTTGCAGGTCGTTGGTTGGGTTATCCCAGCTTTCACCTGTTCCTGCAACAGCAGAACTTTCTCTTACATAGATAATCTGAATCATCTTCGTGTCGCACTCGTATGCACCGATATCGATGTTGTCGCCAATCAGACGGGCTGTATTACCCAAGTCCTTTTCTGAGTTTATATTAGCATTTAGCGGATATTTGTCGTTGCTTCCTTGATCGAGTAGCATGAGGCTAGGTCGTATTCTATAGTCGCCGTTCGTTGGATCTACAAAGTTTGGACCGTTTAGCACATCTCCATTCTTGATAGAATTAGCAATCACGACATTTTTGTTGCCTGTTTTCAGGTCTTGAGTACCATTCTTCCAGGCGACAGAATTATACACGTTGTCTGTTCCACTAACTGCTGTGTCTTTATTGCAGACAAACGTGGCGTTTGTTATGTCTGCTGATTGTGAACCATAGATAGTAAGACCATTTGCTTTTCCATCTGCAAACAGTACATTCCACATGTTTATGCCATATCCTTTTTGGTTGTTTACAACCATTCCTGATCCGTTATTCTTTCTAAAGGCACAATGATGGAGCCTCATTTTTTCTCCCGTTCCGGCTTGCTCATTATTGATCTTCGCATTTACTCCCACACCACTCTGGTTCTGGAATGTGAAACCGGAAATAGTCACCGGCTTACCATTCGTTACGATATTGAGCAAGTTTGTGGTTTCGCCCGCCTTGGCTGGGTTCTCAATGAGTACCGAAGGCTTGCTGAAGTCTTGCATCTCTGTATCGTCAGCATTTTTCGTGCCTGTACAACCACCCACAAGTTCAATCGATGTTATATACTTAGCCTTTTCGTCATTGTTCACAATGAGAGAGAAGGCATCGCCGCTAGAGTAGGTTGGCGAATAATAGGTACCTCCGCGTACAAACACCTTTCTGTTGTTGTTGGTTGTAGTACCTGCAGATACGTTACCAGAAGGGTTAGCCATGGCAATGATGGCACCACGAAGGTCGGTGCTTTGGTTGTCCCAACTGCTACCATCGCCATTTCCTTTCTCTTCCGTACCGATATAAACCTTTTCTAAGTCTGTAAACTTGAATACATACTGGAATTCATACATACCAATGTCGATAGGTTTTTCTGCTACATTACCATTCTCGTCTTTCGGACCTACGTATCTGTTGTATGTACCGCTGACAGGACGGATGTACTCAGATGGATAACCATAATTCTCAAGGCGAGTTTTGTGCATAGTCCACCAATTCTGATATTTACCACTCTCGTTTGTATCGTCTGCATCCTTCTTTCCGTCACCTGCATCTGTAAGCACAGAGATAGCCTGTGGATTCCACTTGGCATCCTGTGTATAACCTTCGTAACCCTTTGTCGTTGTAGGCGCTGTGAAGCGTGGACCATCCGATGCGATATTCTCCTTGTTCAGCTTGATGTTACCATCCTTTGCAGCAGAAGCAGGTAAATCATCCCAGGCGCAGTTGCGCATGTGTTCTCTTTTGAGGAGCACACTATTACCAGTTGATTCATTACCCCAAATGGCTGTATTATATAATATAGGTGTAATCGTACCGCTTGTCACCTCGTTCTCCACATGGATGGCTCCATCTTGCTTTGCCTTGTTGTTCACGATGAGGCTGTTTACGATGTAGGCATCCTGATAGTCCGCAGCCATACTACCGGCATCGTTTGCTCTACGGATATAGATGGCTCCGCCTTGTGAATTTTGTGTGCCCGTATATTTGCCATAGGTCACATCGTTGTTGGCTAAGAGCGAGTTGACGATATGCAGGTTTCCATTCACCGATTTTGTGAGATAGAGATAGATGGCTCCACCCTTACCAGGTTCGGTGACTTCATCCTGACTAGCCTTTTCTGATACGTTACTGTTACCGCTGATAGTACTGCCGATGATGTCTAGACTTGCATTGTTTACATAGACAGCTCCGCCATGCAGACCGGAATTCTTGATCAGTCGGCAACGGTTCAATGTATAGTTCACGCGGTTGGTGTAGATACCGCCTCCTCGACCAATCTCGGCAACTTCGTTAGTTCCTCCTTCTTCAGTCTTCAGTTTTGTCGTGGTCTCACCATTCATGATGGTAATACCGTCTAATACGACATCATTGTTCAAGGTAGCCGAAGCACCCGTGGAGCCCGCATTACTGTAGACCACATGATATACATTACGTTCCTTTTCCGATGCCTTGATGTCACCGGAAAGAATCGTAGGATTCTGGAACTCCCATGGCTCTATCAATCCGTTCTTGTTGTTGTCGGTCATGTAGTTGGAGTTGCGGTTAGCCAAGATGACTTTGATGTCTCCATCTGGAGTCAAAGTCTTACCTCCAAAGCTTGTAAACTTATCTCCAGTTTCTTCTCCCGTTTTAGGATCAACAGGAGTAGAAGAATACAGGTCATCTTTCGAGAAACTGCCGAAGATATCTACGTTCACAGGGATGGTGAAGCTCTGCAAGCGGCGGTCTATCGTGTTCTGTTCTTGCGAAAGATCTTTGTTCTGTCGCATCTTGCTCGGCTTGTAGGTTCCACCTGTCATCAGAATCTCGAAGTGGGTATTGTCATCAGCCACTTTCTTTTCTCGTGCCTCATTGATGTAGTCGAGGGCTGCTTCGAGACTGTTGAAAGGAGTCAGGAAGGAGCGGCCATAATACTTTGCCTTCTCTTCTTCTGTTACAATCTCACCACCTGTCTGAGAAACGAACAGGCGCTTCAGAAGCTTGTTATTATCAAACTCAGGCAGATCAGATGTGTATGCACCTGCTGTCTGTTGCTTGGTCATGTTTCTTTCCTTACCGGTAATGTCGTAGCTGCTGATACCATAATTCTTCCATGCTTTGACGTATTCTTTCTCAACTCCGTTGCCAATCAATGGTGAATAGGCACGAGGCTTGAAGATTTTGTTGTCATTGAAGTAACTGTCCAGGTCGCTGGTCATCTCCGTATTCATTTTGTTGGCTGGCAACGCCATCTTCTCTACGAAACAATAGTTGTATGGATAGAATTTTTCCGTATATGTTCCGAGTCCCTGCAGATAGTCGTAAGACTGATAGTTCACATCACCGCTGATGTTGTTGTCGGTCTGTGCCGAATTTCCCCATATCACGGAGTTACCGCCAATCAGGGAGTTCTCCTCCTGGTAGATTCCGCCACCAATGGTTGCCTCGTTTCTGGCAATGGTGCATGAGATGACGTAGGCATGGTAGTTCTTGGTGTCTTCGTTCTTATCGTTAGAACGGAGCGCATAGATGGCGCCACCTTTCTGTGCCTTGTTTCTTACGATGACACTACCGCTTACGATGCTACCTTTCAGTAGCATGAGAGCACCGCCTTGGGTAGCCTGACAATCGGAAATCTCACAGTTGCGTACATGTGCCATTCTTGGTACAATGGCTGCACCACCCATACTCTTGAAGCCCGACTTGTCGCTTGCGTTACCGTCTATCAGGCGACAGCCATCTATGATGGTATTCTCTGTCAAGGCAGTGGTGTTGTAGTCGTCATAGTCGCCCGTAGGCCATTTGCCGAAGCACACGGTGTGGTAGCCGTTCACCTCCTGGTTAACGGCAGAACCTTCTTTTACTTCGGTCTTCGCGCTCAATACCGTCTGGTAAGTGCTGATACAGTCGCGTTTGTCATTATCCCAATTGGCGGTTCCATCTTTCAGCTTTCCTCCTTCCTCCTGGTCACCCTCATAGTAACCACCCATCAGACATACTCCGTTAGGTATCAGGAAGGTATAGCTCTGCGGATCGCTAGGGTCTGCCAGCGTATTGGCATGATAAACAAATCTCATTCCGGTTTCATCAGCCTGATAGCCTGCCACTTTTACATACACCTTGCTCTGACTTGTTGAATTAAATTTCTTGCCCGCAGCAGTCAGCACATCCTGCAGCTTGTCAGCACAGGCAGCGTTTTCCGGACTGTCTCCACTTCTGTTTCCCCATCCGTTTTGGGTTACATAATAAATGTAATCTGCAATACCTGCGCTGTTTGTCTTTTCCTGTGGTGCGATATTGGCAGTATTGTCAGCCTCATAGGCACCGATATCTATGGCGCAGTCCTTGATTCGGTTGGTATAGTCCATATCGGTTTCCGGAAGGATGATTCCATTTCCTACATTTGTGGTTCCACCATTCAGACACTTGTTACCTGCTAAATCATTAGCCTCGTTCAGGCGGAAGTTATTCTTTAATCGTGCATTGCGGAAGCGGAAATTGTTTCCACTTTCGTAGGTCTTGTCCTCAAATGGGAAAGCCAAATCTGTGCCAGTGAAATTACCATCGCTTTCCAGGAATTTGCTGCTGAGGTCACTACTGTTCATGTAGCAGTTGTGAGATGGATTCATCTTGCCCGATGCAGCTGAGTTTACCTGATCTGTAATCTGCTTGCCGTTGTTATAATTATCATAGATGATACAGTTGTAGAGTGAAAGTTGCGATGCAACTCCGGTTTTGGCATCCTGCCAGTGATAGATGCCGGTTCCGTTTGTCGCCATATTGTAGGCGATGGTATTGTTGTAGAACTTGGCACTCTCCAGGAAGATACCTCCGCCACGACAGGATCCGTTATAACAACGGTTGTTTGCCACCACAAGGTTGTAGCCGGTACCTTGAATCATATAGGCTCCGCCTCCATAACTTTCACTGCTGTTGGCATAACTCAGGTTTCTCAGCAGGTAACTGTTCGAAATCTTACTGTTCTCGCCGTCCATATACAGACCGCCACCACGTACGCGACTGCCATGGTTGAAGTTGTTGACGATGATGAGGTTTTCCAGTTCTACTCCTCTGAATACACGCACACCTGCTCCTCCGTCACGGTTAGCACCAGGATAGTTGATGATGTAGCCGTGACGTACAGAGAAGCCATCCCATTTGGCATGCTCGTAATCCACGTAGTTTTTATCGTCTTTTAAAGGTTCTTTATAGCGTACGGCATTACCGTCGGTACGTGAGGTGTTTCCATCACCCGATGGCGACCAGGTAGGAAGGCATACGTCTGGCTGATACAGTACATAATGGCGCTCTGTCTTCCCGCTGTTTATCAACGTTTTTGTAAAGTCATAATTAGAGCCATCAGAAGGCTTGTTCTCCTGATACCACATTTCCTTATCTCCGTTTTTGAAGTATACAGGCGATTCCTTTCTGATCTGTAGAATGGTTTCATACTTGGTCTTGTCCAGCTTTTCGTATTCCTTACGTGCCGGTACGTATTGTGACAGCAGTGGATGGCGGTCGTCTTCTCCAGGATAGCCTTCGTATGGGAAACCACCATAAACCTTCACGTTGTCTCTGATAACGAATCCTTTGTAGTCGGTATAGATACCTGCACCTACCCACACCACAACGCTGTCTTTTTTTATTTTATTCAACTCAGCTGCTTTTTCCACAGCATATTGTAGACCGCTGATGTATTGTTCGTCTCTGTTGTTGGTGATTTTATTATATGATCCCCAGCCAGAGAGATACTGCTTGTCCTGATTTCCTGAGTTAGTCCAGAAATTACCATAAGAGTCAGTTTCTGAACGATACTTGCCGTTAGTCTGACTATAATCTGCATTGTCAATAGTGGTGCTAAGCAGCGTTTTGTCTCTCTGCTTTACATAGAAATCATTGCCGCTTCTAGCCTGACTGTTATCACACATGGCGTTACCGATGATAGCCTTGTCCCAGCTGCTTCCGTCATATTCTGTGTTTGATTTATTCAGAAGATTGAAATCCGGGTTGCCGTCCTGGTCGTCATTGTTGGCATCGCTGCTGCTTTCATAGTCCTGGTTGTACGAACGCACGTAGATAATCTTTCCTGCTTTTGGCAGGAGAGCTTCGTATGCCCCTAGGTCAGGAACACCACCTAGGTTGCGGTCTTCGCCGGTGATGTCCTTGGCTGTTGTGGTTGCATTGTTTTCTTGGGCGCTGTTGATGATGCGGCCAGCCTCTGCAGAACTGGTCAGCGGGCGGAAGGATGAATAGCCTCCGTAATAAACGTTGCCGCTCATTCTGGCACCCACTTCATTGGTTGGGTTGCTGAAGTTCAGGGCTCCGTCTTTTCCCAGAGTGTTGATATCCATGCTGTTCTTGCATTTCGAACCATCCCATGTGCCGTTGATGTTCAGTTTGTTTCCTACAGCATACGAGGTTCTCTTCACAAGGTCGTTATCTGGTGCTACTCCCTCATTGTTGATGATGCTCACGTGGTTGAGTGTGAGTTTGTTGCCGCTGCCTTGAGCCTTGTTCAGATAGATGATGGAAGGCAGCACCGAAGGACTTGGATTATGCGGATCCTTGCTCGTATTGTTATTGATGACGCAGTTTTCCAGTTCCAATTTCACATTCACGGCATCTGGCATGGTAGCGATAGCACCGCCATCTGTCGCTGTATTGTTCTCAAAGATGCAATTCTTCAGCTTCACGGTGGTTGGTTCACTGCTCTGGTCCATGCTGCCTATCAGCACGCCACCACCATAAGGCATGTAGGCAGTACCGGCAGCGTATGCATGGGTAAAGGCATAGCCGTCGATGGTGATGTTGGCACCTGCTTCGATGCGGACCAGATGGTAGAGACCCTCGTTGAGTTCTGAACCGTTCAGGTTTCCGTTCAGTTCGGTGCGGTATTTGATAGGGTCACGGTCTTCATCTTTCGGATTCGGATTCTCTGAATATTCCGGATAACCGCCATACACGGTAATTGGAAGTACGCAAGGTTGAATGTTAAAGGTGCATGCCCTGGCGTCTGTTTCCTCGAACGTGTAGGCAATCTTCGGTTCGAAGATACCCTCACGACCGCAGATTTCAAACTCCCATCCGCTGTTCTTCTTAATAGTGAAATCCTCTGGTGTAGTATTGTCCTTGGTAACTACCTTTACCTTGGCTCCATCCTTGATGTCGGCAAGATAACCGAGAATTTCATCTACAGATGATGAGGTATAGCTCTTTTCCCACGACTCTCCTGTTCCGTCCACCAGTTCTCGTGAACGGTCAAAGTAGATGCGCAGGCGTTTCTTGTTGTTATTCTTTTCAAATACAAGGTCGTGGTTGTCAGCCATATAGGCTCCTGCTGACGGAACCGAACTGATAGCTTTTCCGCTCAGGTCTATTTTTGGCTGATACAGGTAGGAAGATGGCAGGAGAGCATAGCTGATGCCCACGTTGCGCAGTCGGCTACCTGTCAATGTTTCCCAGTAATAGTTCACCGTCTTCATGTCTGTAAGCACGCCACGTTTCTCGTTGAAGGCTTCCACCGTGTTGTAAGGTGCTTCCTTGCCCATCACGAATCCCTTGCCCGAGTAATACGTGTTGATGGAGATGGTTCCGCTCTGATAGGTGCTGGTCCATTTGGCTGCATTTACATCCGAGATGGCGTTGTTGTAGAACTGTACGGTCTCTTCTGATGGGTTGGCTGCATAAATCTGTGCCATGGACGCAGAGTTGTTGGTGCCTGATTTGTGCTGGAGCAGCGAGTTGTTCCAGATGACGTTGTTGGCAAGAAGACCCTTTTCCTTGATATACACACCACCCGTATTGGATGACAGCTCGTCAGCAGGATCCTTGGTGTTGTTGGTATAGTTGTTGACGATGGTGTTGTTAATCACCAGTCCGTGACCATCCAGATACACAGCACCATTTCGGGTACTGGTATTGTTACTGATTACCGAGGTGGCAAGAATCTGATAATAGGCTTTCTCTGAGTTATTAGCGTCACCATTCAGATATACACCCGCTCCCTGATAGGCAGAGCAGTTGGTTACCATGCTTCGGGTGATGAAGCCGGCTTCGTCAATATAGATACCTCCGCCCTGATAAGCCGAGCAGTTGTATACCAGGTTACCTTCCGTCTGTCCGTTCTTGCAGTAGATGCCGCCGCCACGAGGCTTGATGGTTCCGCTTTCTTTCATGCCCGGGTTGCAGAATCTCACGGTACAGTAGCGCATTCGGGCTGATGGGTCGTTGATATAAACGCCTGCACCACAGTCTGGGGCGTATTCGGCTTTGTTCGTATCGTGAAATTTACCTCCCTCAATGGTAAAGCCTTCAAGATATACTTCGTCGGTAAAGACATTTCCTCCAGGCAGGGGAGCAAACCATACCACATGGTAGGAACCGCTGTTCTGTATGTTCCAGGCTTCGTCATTATTATTCCAGTTGGCATCGTCGCTTCCCTTGAATTCCGCACCCCTGATGATGGATTTTTGTTTCCAGTCCCATGGCTTTAAACCCTTGGATTCCTCGATGCGCTCGGAACGTCTTTTTTCGGTTCCCTTAAATGCACCATAAACGCTGATGCCATTCTTCATCAGTAGGGATACCGGGGCTGATGCATCGTTAAAGATGCGGTCTTTTACTACATAGGTTCCGGCTGCTACCCAGACTTCGCCTTTCTCGCCTGGTGCCTTTTCTGCCAAATCGTTGATGGCCCACTGGATATCGTCCGTGGCATCATTCCATGTTGATCCGTCGCCCTTTCCCGCTTTCTTGGGTTTCACGTATCTGATGCGTCCTGGCTTCATTCGGGCATACTCGTAGGCTCCGATGTCGATGGTGCTTGTCTGGTAGCGTGTTCTGCCCATGATGTCGGTAGAGGTTGTTCCTAGGTTTTCATTAACTACTAGGTTAGTATAGTATTCCAGTTTTCCCTTGTTCAAAAGGGCAGAGGTTTCCTCGAAAGTGAATGCGGTGCTGTATAATTGCTTCAGGTTACTGTTGAACGAGAAGTCGTAACCCTGGGTTACGGCACTCTGCTTGAACCAAGGGGCTGGCTCTATGCCATGGTTCTCATTGCTGATCCATACGTTTCCGTTAGTGTCGGTATTGGTACCGGTATTGGTTACTTCTACTTCCGGAAAAGCACAGGAATAGAAGGCTGGACGGCTGTCTTGCTTGCTGAGTGCAGTGGAATGCCAGAGCACGGTGTTGTAAACTGCTCCGCCGCCAATGCTGTTTGATGCCCCGTCTGTGGTCAGGTCTGCGGCGGATACGGTGTTGGCTATTACAGAACAGTTGACGATTTTCGATGTGCTCGAAAGTCGGATACCGCCGTTTGTGTTGTTGTTGATGTTGCAGTTGTAGACGGTGGCTGTTCCGTCTATCCACATACCGCCACCTTCGTTTTCGCTGGAGCCTCGCTTGCCTGCCACATTATTAAAAATGCTGCAGTAGCTGATGGCTGACTGCGGGTTGGTACAGGAATTATCTACATAGATGGCACCGCCGCGCATGCCGTAGTTGTTCGCAAAGTTACATTGCGAAATACGGAAGTAACGGCTGCCGGCATTGTTGTCGTTGCTGTTGTTTATCACGTAGATGCCGCCGCCTCTGCCATTTGCAGAGGTGTTCTCTCCACTGGCATTACCTGCTGCGATGAGGAAACCGGAAACAATGGTTGGTTTGTTGCCGTCGTTGGTGTTGTCCTGTGTTACGCCCATCTGGAGGGTCAGCACATGGGTGGCATTGTCGGTGCGGGTGGTGTTCTCTGGATAGATAATCAGCTGCTGGCTCGCCTTGTCGTTGGTGTTGATATCGCCCACCAGAGCCGTCTGATACTTCATCTGATATTTGTGTCTGCCCGTAGGGAGATCGTTCTTGATGGTTTCGCCTCCTGCAAAACCTCCATACATGGCAACGCCCGAAGGAAGAACGAAGCCTCCCTTCGGTGCCTTGTAGATGTGCCCGGTAATGTCCTCATAGCCTTTCACCCAGATTTCGTCGCCAGCCTTGGCTTTGCTCAGCGCTTTTTCCAGGGTGATAGCATTCTCCCATGATAAACCGTCGCTGCCGGATGCTTTTATCTCGGAATCTGCTTTCACATGATAGGTCTTGCCTTGTGCTGACAAGGCGATGGAGCAACCCAGCAACAGGAGGGTTGCGATAAGTCTGCAGTATGTTGGATAGAGTTTTCTCATAATCGTTGTTCTGTTTTTTATGTTTAGAAATTATCGATGATGATTTTGCTTGCATTACCGATTTGGTTTCCCTTGATGGTAACGTTGATCTTGTACCATTGGGCAGGATTGAAACTTTCTGTCCGGTTCTTGAAGTCGAAAGTTACCTTGTCGGATTTTTCCTCTGTTGCGCCATCTTTTTTCGTCTTGATATCGAAGGTGATGCGTGGCTTCGCAGTGCCATCAGGGAAGGTATAATGGTAAACTCTTCCGTTTCGCTTGCTGATTTCTGATGTATTTACAAAGGAGGTGTGTCCGCTTACCGGAGTCTTGGAAGTTACTTCTTGATAGTAAAGGGTAGGGAAGAGTCTGCCTTTTCCTGATCCTGAGATGGTTGATTCTGCTTCTTCTGGTTCGCCGTGATAAGTAAAACCTTGTACTTTCACATCGGTGAATTTTTGCTTACCATCTTCATCTTTCTCGTAGGCTCCCTTGGCATCCCATTGGATGTCAATCTTGGCAGCCAGTCTGCCCAGTACCATGCGCCAGTATTGTTTGGTGTTGATATTGGCATTGATGTTCTGTTCTACTTTTATCTCGCGCTCATCGGTAAGAATTTGCGTCTCTGGGTCCAGCTTGAGCGCATAACCTGTGGCTACGCTGATAAACTTGGCTATGTCCGTAGTGCCGCCGCTTGGTTTGGCATAGTCGTTGCTAATCTGTAAGTTATAAATGTCTGAGTTATGGTCTTTTCCGTCTTTTGCGATGCCGTCTAGCATTCCCTCCAGATTCAGTCCTTCTCCGTTACTGTAGGTAACCCCATAAACGCAACAGGTGCCTAACGGCAGATACATCGTATAGGTGCGAAAGCCGTTGGCATCAGGTCCTGATAAGGTTGAGGTGGCATGGGTGACGAGGGTTTTTCTGTCGAATTCTTCCTTGGTATAGGTTTCGTAATATACCATTTTCTGGGGTGCTGCATCGTGTATTTCGTCGCCTTGCGTCTTTTCCTTATAGGCAACGATGATGGTGAGCCGGTCCCAGTCCACCATGTCGTTGGTGTCTTCTCCCGGATCTCCGATGCGTGTTTCCGTCTTATCGGCAGGCACAGATAGGGTGAGCGAGATGGGTGCCAACGTATCCATTGGTCTTACCTCGTTCTTTTCGCTTTCGCTGCATCCTGTCAGCATGATAAGCGATAGTATCGCAAATATGTATTTCGTAATATGATTCATGTATCAATTCTTAATAGACGTTGAATTCTTCACTCTTCGTTCTTCACTCTTCACTTAAATGTCAATGTCGTGGCTTCCTCCTGGCTTCCAGTCGAGTTTCACGCTTACTCCTACTGATGCATTGGTAACAATCAGCGAACCGTCGGGTTTGAGTTTTGCCTTAATCAGTTTCAGCCTTCCGGCTTTCAGCGGTTCGTTCAGCGTGAGAATGGTTTCTGTATATTTGCCGTTTACCTTGGCGATGATGTGGTAGCGCCACTCTGCCTTGCTGGATGGGAAACTTACGGCATAGAGCGCATCGTGAGTCTGGGCTGAGGCTGTTGAGGCTTCGTTGATTCGCTTGGCTCTCACGATGGTGTTTCGGGATGTTGAGAAAATACTGTCGTTTACGAGAAAGTGGGTTGCCATTCCTTCTACGAATCCCCAGAGCTCGGCAGGTTTCACTTCTTGCTGGTTGATGACTACCGCTGCTGCACAGTTTGCCATATAGAGGGTGGTCTGCAGGTCGTGTTCGAAATCGGCCTCGTTGATGGTGAGTCGGGAAGTGAACAGACCGATATTGTGACTGTCGATGGTATCCTTCTGCTCCTGTTCCAGGGCGAGAGCCTTGCAGGCATTTGCACCGGTAATCTTTACGTTTTTGGCGTTTCCGGTATTGGCGAGCGAAAGGTTCTGGTAGTCGTTTCGCGGCAGATAGATGGTATAGAATACCGAATTGGCATTCATGATGTTAGCTTCGTGACGGTAGAGATCATTTCCGATAAAGAAAGACAAATCGTTGTCTAGGGCATGGTCGGTGAAGACTGTGCCTAGTTCCTGTTTCAGCCGGTTGGCGATGTGTCGCTCCTCGGTGGTATTGAGGTCTAAGTCGATAAGGGTATGAATCTGTGTGTTGAGCATCAGATTATACTTGATCTTATAGTCTTTGCCACACTTGCTCATGTCTTCATTGATGCATGAAGACAATCCGAAAGCGATGCTCAAAGTCATCAGAGCTATCAGAAATATTCTATATGATTTTTTCTTTCTCATTTTCCGTCCTCTATTAGGATTATAAACAGCGAAATCTACCCTACTGAACTTTCGTAACTTGTGAAAGCTCAGTAAGGTAGAATGATTAAATTTCTACATCAAATGTAATACCTTCCTTCCAAGAAAGATCTACTGCGAGACCTACGTTGATGCCTGATGTTCTGAGGTCAGGAATACAGTTGTATGCGCTCTTTAAATCTTTGATCTTAAAGTTGGCTGTTGTTACATAGTCCTGAACGAATACGCGATTCACACCAGCAGGTTTTGGCAGACCTTCTTTGTTTGGATTTAATATACCTACAAGATAGAACTTAGTATCCTTCTGGATGATACCGTCTTTTCCGTAGAAGGCTTGTCCGGATTTGTTCGTTAACTCGATGGTTACGTATACAGAATTCTCAGCCCCTGTTTTCTTGTTGTCAAAGACAAGCGTATAGTTTCCTACTGTCGGAACTTCAGATGCATACTTGGCATACATAGGAGATCCGTTCATTACGTTATCATAGATGGTATTTTCAAACGTCTCTGAAGATGCTGGCTCATACTTCCAATCTACTGAAGCTGGCTGACCGCCAATCAGAATACCCGTTACAGGGAAACTGTTGTCATTAACAGTAATTGATTGATTAGCCTTGAAGCCTCCTGCATCCTTAGCGTTATCTTCAAGAGTTGCTTCTTTACATCTTACAGTTGATTTCAATACAGCCACGCTATACTGAACAGGATCTTTCAAACCTACAGTTCTTGTTGTTTTTGCAACAGCAGTATTCGTAAAATCCTTGCCCTCCCAGTTAGCACCTGTAGGCTTTGTCCAGTTTTCGTATGATGGAAATTCGCTCAGATTAGACATGTCTTTATCTGAAACCATAGTTGTTGTATTTACAAAATACGACAGTTCTGCTGGATAGCAAATCTTTTGGTAATTGATGGAGTTTCCTGTACCGATGGTTACGTTTTCTGGAGCGTTGTAAGCAAATTTGCTCTCTCCTGCAATCCAACTTAAGGAAGCAACACCATCAGGCAGGTTGAACTTTCCTGGGAAGTTGATACTTTCGATAGCTCCTAAAGCAGCAACGCATTTATTGTAAATCTCTTTAGTTAATTTTTTATCATCAGGGATGGTTGCTCCTCCTGTTTCACCCACCAATGCAGTCTGGAGGTTCTTGATAAATTCAACGACAGATGTTCTTGAACCTGCTTTCAGAGATATGAACTCTTTGTAACGTGCAGCTAAAAATTTTTTCTCGTTTTCTGTTAACCAAGCTGGGCGGGTTGTTTCGGTTTCTGTTGTTGCCCAGGTATATTCTTCATCTTGAACCTTAGCATTGGCTATAGAATTTAACGCGTCGATGATTTTACCAGCATCCGTATCTGTTGTAAAGTTTGCTCTGCTATTGATAGGAGTTAACTCATGAGATATGTTTGCAAGAGTTTTCTCTGTTTTCTTATCACCTTTATCAGTAATCTTACCTGCCTGGAAGTCTGTAGCATCACTCTTCTTAGTTGCTCTACCATAGAAAAGCATGTGATTAGTTCCTACAGGAATCTCAATGTCACGGTAGAGTTTACTGTGTTTGTCCTGGGCATATGCATTGCCGTCGGTACCGATATCGATGATACTTGTAGCTTCTGTGTTTCCATCTGTTGAAGGATTACCGTTGAAAGTCAGCAGAACGATGTCTGAAATACCACGGAAAGGCTTGCCACTTTGCTGAGTCATCTCATCAGTCATACGAGTTACCTTCTTCGCCTGATTTGTCGAAGAGTTACCGCCATAAGGAATGTTTATGGCGAACTGGGTCTTTACAACCTGTCCTGTCGCACCTGAACCACCTGTTGGCTCAATTGAATCTGAAGAGCAGGAAACCATTCCTGCTGCACTTGCAAGAAGCATCGCACTTGCAAAGCTGAAAAATCTGAACTTCTTCATAGTCAAGTTATATTTTAATTGTTTTTATTTGTTTTCTCTGTCTGCCCGATGTTGTAAACCAGCGAGACTGCAACCTTGGTCGGCATTACGAAAGTTTTCGTCTTCTTCTCAATGGCGGTGGCGCATATGCCATAACAGTTGTATTGGGTATAGCGTGTGATTCCCAATCCCAAACCTATTGCCGCTTCCAGATTCCAACGGTTTTGCTTGTCGAGTGCCCAGTTGTAGCCATATACTATGCCCAGGGCTCCCAAGTCGCCTTGGAACCTATGCTTTTTGAGATTTGGAAAAAGCCCCAATGGGAGGTGTACGCCACCCGCATTGTAATGTGAGTAGAGTAAATTGGCTCCAAAGAAGTGCCCCAGGAACGGGCTGTCGAGCCAATATCGCATCTCTGTTTGTATGGCAATGTGCTTCAGTTTCTTGTTCTTACGAAAAGTAAATGGGTTCCAACCTGTGGATAGATCTAGCGACCAGTGGTCTGATAACCTCTTTTCCACTCCGATGTTTGGTGTTGTGGTAGCCCAGTATGCTAAGTTCGTTTTCAAGCACCAGTCTTGTGCTGATGCAGCTGTAATGAATAGTGCTGAAACAAGAAGGAGCAATATGCGCTTTCCTTTGTCTGTATTCATTTGCTTGTATATCGTTTTGTTGATAGAAAAGTGTCTATTTTACGGTTTCCTATTTCTGTTTTTGTTATTAATCTAATTATTCTTTCTGCCACAAATATAGCGAAAAATGAGCAAAAGGACTTTCAAAAAAAGAAAAATCTGCCTTCATTTAAACTTCGTTAACTATAAATTTATAAATCTACCCATTTTTACCCCCCCCCCTATTTTACAAATTTTCACATTTTGCCATTCGCTTTATTTCGAGTGCAAAGATACGTCTTTTCCGTTTTCTACCTATGCGATTTGTGCGATTTGCGTGG
>ERZ1027057.85-NODE-85-length-17429-cov-8.173017_pt1 | contig 17429 bp, 7 predicted proteins | sample MGYA00519426_ERZ1027057 | MGnify/ENA primary metagenome ERZ1027057 (study PRJEB26926, sample SAMN06164563) | human gut metagenome | biome: ENVO:00009003; feature: ENVO:2100002; material: ENVO:00002003 | host: Homo sapiens | place: USA | collected 2012 ...
GGTTATTACATTGTTTTTGATACTAAAAACTGGAACACAGAACTGGACACCCTATCTATCTGAGTATTTAGCTTTTGCTTCTCTCTTCCTGTAAGCTTTGCCTTAGGAAGGTTCTTCGCTTGCCTCTCACACAAACGTGCACTTCTCTTTATATCCTTGGCGGAAGTGGCTGGCTCGCTGTCTTCTTCCTTAATGTCACTCCCGCCATTCAGGCGAATTTGTTCTTTTATCTGAGCCAATGCTGCAGAGGTTTTTTCCACGAGCTTAGCCCTGTTCTTTTCCACAGTCTTCTTCCATACAAACGTGTACTTGTTTGCTTTCGACTCTATCTTAGTACCATCAACATATTGTTCCTCCAGACTAATCACGCCCTTTTCAACCAATATGGAGACGACTGCATCAAAATAAAAGTCGATGCATTTAATCATATGATTGGATCTAAAGCGGTTGATTGTTGCGAAAGATAATTGCTTACCTCCACAAATCCACATATAGCGAACATCGTATTTTAGTGCGTCCGCTATGCCACGACAGGAATAAACGCCATTGATATAGGCAAAAACAACTAAACTTAGAAGTATCTTCGGACTATAAGGAGGAGCACCAATCCCATCATAGGTATCCATGAGAGGGTTGATGTCCATACTGCGAACAATACGATCCACCATACGAACTTTGCTGTCTTTTGGCACATAATCATCGAAAGAGTTAGGAAAAAAGCTCAATTCATGCCGAGTTTCAGATTTTATTTGTATCTTTGCCATACTTAAAGAAGTTTTCTGCAAAGATACAAATCTTTTGCGGAAAGGCAAAGCCCGAGCTTGTGAAAGTTTGGGCTTTGTTGTAAATAAAAACAATTTTTTCAGTTCCGTATCTGGAAAAAGGAGAAAAAACGAAAAGGGTGCGCCATAGACTTATGACACACCCTCTTTTATTTACTATTTTCTTATTTTATCTTTTTCAAATCCACTTCCTTATACGCCACTCTCTGGCGACGCCAGGTGTAGATGCAATGCAACTTGCCATCCTTTCCCTCGATGATGCCTGGATAGGAATACTGGTTGATAGGACTGTCCTCCAGGGTGAGGAGATGGCGCCAATGGGTGCCGTCATCGCTGATGGCAAGACTCAATGGCGTGCGAGATCCCTTCTTGGTTCCCGGCAACGTCTCGAAATTGTTGTAGATGAGCACGTGTCTGCCATCCTTCAGGGTAACAGCATCCGTACCGCTCTGGTTGTTCTCGATATCGAGCAGGGTAACCGGAGTCCAGGTATCACCACCGTCGCTACTAAAACTGGTGGCAAGTTTGGCATTATGAGTACGCATCAGAACCTGCAATCTGCCATCCTTCAACTTCAGGATAGATGGCTGGATGCTGTAGATTAATCTCGCCTTTTCTCCCTCCTTGTAGATAGGATGCTCCATATCTACCGTAGCCGAATCTACATCATCGGTACGAGGCTTCAGTTCGGCATCTACCGGACCCACATACTTCCACTTATTGGTCTTCAAATCGAGGATCTCCACATGGAATCGCCAACCATTCTTCTCGGTACTGGAACCGCAGATGAGTCTGCCGTTCACCATTTCCGGCTTGTTCTTGATAGGACCGAGGAAACCGTCTGGCAATGCCTCCGGATCACTCCAAGTCTTACCGCCATCCTTCGACTTCACAAGACAGCCCGTCCAGTCGCCAACGGTAGATCCCACCTTATAGAACAGCCATATTTCGCCATCCGGCATGGTATAGAGCACAGGGTTCCAGCAAGACTTGCGCTTCAGATTGGCAGGCAACTTGATATTGGCTGACTTAGAGCGGAAATCATATTTGTAGCCGGCAGGCACACCGAAACGGCGCAATCCGTCCTTGATAGGTCCCTTATCAGCCGGAGTCGTCTTCTCATCGATGCCCGAAAGACCCGCCTTCTTAGCCTCAGGAGTACCCAGGCGATAAACACCATCGGCAGCCAGGATAGGCTTCTCCCAAGCCTTGGCACCCTTCGGTTTCCGACTTACCCAGATGCAGACATCCGGATTGCGCTCGAAGGTACCGCCGAAGTAAGCAGCCACCAGGTCACCATTCTTCAACTGGATGATGGTAGAGGCATGAGCCGATGGGAATCCGCTGTAATCATAGAGGAATTCATCCTTCAGGATGGCAGCATCGCGGGTAGGGATTTCTACCGAATAATGATAATCGCCACTACCCACCGTTTCAACCTTGCCATCAGGCAGATAGACATCGGCTGTGGTGTTGCAAGGCACGGTGATATCCCAATCCACATGCTGCAAAGTCTTCTTCCACTGGCTCTTCACTACTCCGTATGGAGTCTCGTAATCTGCTTTTACCGATTCGCAGTTCTGAATACTGAAGGCTGGCTTCAACACGATGTGCTTGTAAGCCACGCTGGCATCAGCCTCAGCCACCTGCTGCACGTTGACACCCTTCTGCTGGATACCTCCCAGATACTGATAGCACCAGGTAAGCAAGTCACCCAGAAGCATCACATGATTGCCCGAATTCATCTTCGGATCAGCCTTGTCGCCATTCCAGAGTTCCCAGATGGTAGTAGCTCCGTTCTCAGCCATATAACCCCAAGACGGATAGGTGCGCTGGGTAGCCAGGAGATAAGCCACATCAGGGAAACCGTTGTCGCTCAAACCGCGAAGGAGCCAGGAGATGCCGATGACACCGCAGTTGACATGTTCCTTGGCATCGATGCAGATGCCCTTCACTACCTGCTTGATGAGTTCGCTGCGCAACTCCAGAGGAGCGATGCCGAAGGAGAGCGCCAGGAGATTGGCGGTAGAGGTATTGTTGCCATAATAGATGCTGTCTGGATAAAGCACATGACCCGGACGTCGGGAAGTTCCTGCCTTGTTGGTGAGGAACTGCCTGTTGAAGGCTTCTATCATCCCGCTTCTGCGGTCAGCCCAAACCTTAGCTTCTTCCTTCAAGCCCTGCAGGTTTGCAAACTGCTCTGCCAGCTGCAAACAGCGGATTGTATAGGCGGTGGCTATCAGCTTGCCATCGGTCTTTCGCTTCGGATCCTGACTGTGAATCAGTTCCAGTTTCTCCGGTGGCACGCACCAGTCGCCGTATTTATCCTTGGTGATGATGCCGTTCTCATCCGTATATTCAGCCAGGATATGGTTGATCCATTTTCTGATGGATGGATAAGAATCGATGATAGGCTGCCTGTTGCCAAACTGATGGTAGAGCATATCACAGGTGAAAGGCAGAGCTGCCGGCCAGGTGACATCATCGGTATAATAATTCCAGAAAGCAGGAGCCACATCCGGGATGTTGCCATCCGAACGCTGGGCATCACAGATATCGTGCATCCACTTGCTGTAGAGTCGCTCGTTGTAAAAAACGAAACTCTCTCCCAGCGAACCCACCGTGCGGTCGCCCAACCAAGGCTGGCGCTCGTTGCGCTGCGGACAGTCTACCGGCATACCCTTGTAATTGCCGTAGATGCCCCACCATGCATTCTTCAACACCTTATTTAATATCGTATCAGAAGTCTCGATATGTCCGATGGTAGCCATCTCATCGCTCACGGTATAAGCGGTGAAATCCTCCTTGCGGGCATTCTTCATACCGGTGATGGCAGCATAGCGGAAACCATGATAGGAGAAGACCGGTCGCCAAGGCTTGCCGTTCTCCTTACCATTGCAGACATAGATATCCTCAGAGAGGGCATTGCGGAAGTTGTCGAGATACAGACTGCCGTCAGCCTGCAGTTTCTCGGCATATTTCACACGGATGGTATCACCCTGCCTGCCACGGACCTGGAAACCGATCCAGCCCGCCATGTTCTGTCCGAAATCTACGATGAGTGTATCGTGGCGATGCTTCAGACTTACCGGATGACCGAATTCCTTCTCAACCATTCCCGTCATCGGCTGCGCCATCAGCGTACCGTCAGGAATGGCACAGCGCTCGGCTTTCTGCCACTGGCTATCGTCGAAACCAGCCTGGGTCCAGCCTTTCAGCGCCTGTTCCCTGCGGGCATCATACTCCTCGCCATCATACTCGTTGTTGCTGCGGATAGGACCATCGAAGCTCAACTTCCATGTATTGTTGGTAGCCCAGGTTTCAGTCTTTCCGTTCTCATACTCCACCTTCACGTTGATGCGGCATTTCGGATAACCGAAAAAAGGCGTCTTGTATGCCTTCTCCTGTCGCATCGGAAACATTCTTCCGTTGCCCAGTTTGATGGCGATGGCATTCTTCTCAGTCAGGAGCGAAGTGACATCGAACGTATTGTAGTAAATAGTCTTGCGGTAATCGGTTGGTGCAGGCTGCAATGCCTGGCTGCCGCCCATACGCTGTCCGTTGACGTAGAACTCATAGACACCGAGTCCGGCAACATAAGCCAGCGCCCGCTTCACCTTACCTTTTGCCGCAAAGTCCTTGCGGATATAGCGTGCTGCTAGTCGGGTATGCATGCCTTTCTGTTCTCCAGGCTGCAGGTCTTCCAAGCCAATCCAGGTACCGCTCCATTTGGTTTCACCGAGCAGTCCGATGGTGAAGAGCTGCGGTTCGGTCCATTCCGATTTTCCTTTATTGGTAGTGATACGCACCTTCCAGTAAGCTTGAGCGCCACTCAGCAGCGCCTTGCCCTGATAAGGAATCCACAGCTGTTCATCGCTGTTGCGTTCACCGCTATCCCATATATCCGCCTCGTTTCTATCCAGTTTTTCTCTGGAAGAAGCTACAAGAATCTGATAACTCGTCTGCACCACACCCTTCCTGTCAGAAGTAATCTGCCAGGAGAAGCGAGGGGTTGAAGTTCCGATTCCCAAAGGATTCACCCGGTTCTCCGTCCGCATCTTCACCACGTCAACATGACTGGCAGCGGAAAGCGGAAGTGCTGCCGACAGCGATGCCGTCAGCAACACACTCATCAATATATTATTCTTCATTTGAATTCTTCACTCTTCGTTCTTCACTCTTCACTTTATTTACTCATTCAAATCTCTTTTCTTACCAGCCAGACTCTGGTCTTCTATCATCTTCTGGTCTTTCTTCAGATAGTCCTTGCTGGCATCAATGGCGATGAAAACACCATCGCTGATGCCGCGGGTAGCCTTCTGAGGAGCGAAGGTGATGATCTTGTTGTCAAACTCTCCGATGTATTCCAGCTGTCCGTTGGCAGCATCCATCCACCATACGTTCTTTCTGCTGCCCGAAACCTTGCGGAGGTCGAGTTTCATCGGAACACAGTTGTAATTGTAAACCAGCAGATAATCGTTGCCTCGGGTAGCCAGCAGACGGTTATATCTTTCGCCATTCTCACCGGCAATAATGCTCTGGTCAGGCACACGCTCAAAGTATGGCAGAGAGAGCATCAGATTCTTGAGATGCTTCATCTGGTTGAATCCAGGATCGTTGAGCGCCACATACCAAGGCTTCTCGGCTCCATCACTTCCATAACTGGTAGGATAGCCCGGCTTCAACATCTGCATGATGGCATTATGACCATAGGTATGGCCGCAGGAACCGGCAAAGACACTCCAGTAGGCATAGCGGCGAACGTCATAATCCTGCCAGCGCTCCTCGTTAGGATCGTGCAAGCCCTTCGGAATATCCTCGTAGCTCGGTTCGGCATCGAGCACAGGTTTGATAGGCTTGTATGCCCAGGTAGAATCCACATACATCCAGTTGTCCTCCTCGGTATTGTCAGGGATAGGATAATCCTTATTACCCATACGCTGACCATACTTGCGATGACCACTCTGGAAGGTATGGAAATCGAGCCATTTCGCCTTGCTCCACCATTTGGCAGAAGTATATCTGCCACGAGGATGATAGGTCATGAGATGATTGTGATCGATGCTCTTGATGCTGGTAGCGAGCGACTCCCACACCTCTGGGTGGATATCACCCTGGATATCGCCACCCATCACCCAGATGATATTAGGCGAATTCTTATAGCGGTTGGCAAGGAACTTTCCGTATGCCTTAGCCTGCTGTGCATTGATATTCTCTGCCTTTACCTGAGAACCCCAGATGGTTACCATGCCGATGTAGATGCCGTTCATCTCGGCAAGTTTGATGATGTAGTCGAGATGATCCCAATAGCTGTAGACACCTGCAGGGTCTGCCTTTGACAAATCCCATCCGGCAGGGAGCGACTGCTGACCGTAGATATTAAAGGAAGGTGTGCCGTCCATCACCTGGATGAGAACGGTATTGAATCCCGCTACACGGCATTTCTGAAGATAATACTGTGCCTCGGCTCTATCCAGACGTTCCGGCAGAAGCCAGCCGGTATCACCCAACATGAAGAACGGCTGTCCGTTTTCAAACTGCAGGAATCGCTGGTTGGCAGAAACCTGTAATTTACCATTAGCCCAAGGCTTTTCGTTTTTAGCGGCAGAGGCAGCGGTAAAGATTCCGCAAGCCAGCGCCAATGTTATCATTATTTTTTTCATTTTCTAAAGGAGTTTAGATGTTAAGGAGTGAAGACCCATGTTTTTAAAACAATCGGATGGTCTCTCCCTTTCGTGTAGTGATGTCATAGGTATTTGCCTTTGGCAACACCACCTTGTTGAGTTTCACTTCTGAATGATTCTGCATCTGTGGCTGTTCGAAGGCAGAGAAGAGCGGATTCGGATTCTTGCCCTTGGCAGATTTCATACCCTTAATGCCCTTTAACCGGTTGCCTGCCGGCAGACGGAGACGGAGATTGCCACCGAGAGTAGAACGGATCTTGAGCGAGGTAATTCTGCCATTCTTCCATGCCAGTTCCTCGATGAGGAAACCACCTCTGGTGCGGAGCCCCTGTACCTTTCCTTCAGCCTTCCAGACATCAGGAAGAGCCGGCAGAATATTGACACATCCGTCATGACTCTGCATCAGCATTTCTGCGATACCGGCTGTACAGCCGAAGTTGCCATCTATCTGGAACGGTGGATGCGCATCGAAGAGATTGCGATAGGTTCCACCTTTCTTCTTGTTCAATCCGTAGGCGAGGAAGTGGTCATCCGTCAGGGTCAACTGGTTGTGAATCAGCTTGTAGGCATGATTACCATCCAGAAGGCGAGCCCAGAGACAAACCTTCCATCCCATCGACCAACCTGTACTCGGGTCGCCACGATGTATCAGCGAAGTACGGGCAGCATCGAAGAGTTCCGGTGTCTTCTCCGGTGTAATCTGATTACCTGGATAGAGGGCGTAGAGATGACTCACATGGCGATGATTATCCTGAGGATCATCCCAGTCCTTGATCCATTCCTGCAGCTGTCCCCACTTGCCAATCTGCATCGGAGCCATTTTTCCTAACACTTCCTTCAGATGAGCTGCATATCCGGCATCTTCTCCCAGAATCTCGCTCGCTCTGATGACAGAAGAGAAGAGTTCGTGGAGCAATTCATTATCCATCGTGGTGCCATAGCTCATGGCTATCTTTCCATCCTTCGAAGGATGCACATTCTCTGGACTCACAGCTGGCGAAATCACGAGCCAGCCATGCTCTGGCTCCGGTATCAGCATCTCATCGAGGAAAGTGGCTGCACCTTTCATAATCGGATAAGCCTTGCGCAGAAATTCCTTGTCGCCACTATAGAGATAATGTTGCCAGAGATGGGAGGAAACCCAGGCACCACCGGTCATCCACATGCCTGATGCTGCCTTGTCAATACCACCGGTTACTCGCCAAATATCGGTATTGTGATGCAAGATCCATCCGTTCTTGCCATACATGGTCTGAGCCGATTCCTTTCCGGTTTCGCTCACTTCACGAATCAACCGGAAGAGCGGTTCGTTGAGATCGGAGAGATTGGTCATCTCTGATGGCCAGTAGTTCATCTCCATGTTGATGTTGGTGGTATACTTGCTGTCCCATGACGGGAACATCTTATCGTTCCAGATGCCCTGCAGGTTGGCTGGCTGTGTGCCTGGCTGCGAACTGCATATCAGAAGGTATCTGCCGAAAGCATAATAGGTGGCTACGAGATAGTTGTCGTCCTGCTGGGCAAAACGGATAAGGCGTTCGTCGGTAGGCAGATTCTGATACTTATCAGCGCCCAACCAGAGCGAGTTACGATGCATCATGCTCTGGAATTTAGCCACATGCTGCGTCATCTGTTCCCTGGCATCCTTTGCCATGGCTGTATGGAGAGCCTGCTTGCTGCGCTCCACCTCATTGCCGGTGATATCCTTGTAGTTCACGAAGTTGGTGGCGATGGAGATATAGAGTACGGCTTCATCGGCATTCTTCACGCTGACCACGCCGTCGCGGCAGGTCTTCGCAGCCTCGCCGCCCTTGACCTGAGCCGCCATTCTGCCCATGAATCTCACCTTTCCCTTCAGACCTTCGTGCTTGGCAGCCACTCCTTCGAGTGTAGCTTCCTCGCCATCGGTACGGATGATGACATCATCGTGAGGGGAAGTGAAGTTGGCATTGAAGGTGATGCTATGAGGCTTATTGGCGGTAAATCTTACCATCACCACGTTATCGGCAAAAGAGGTGATGACCTCGCGCTGATAGGTGACACCGTGGGCTGTCCAACGGGTAAGACAACGGGCTGAATCCAGACTCAGTTCGCGATAATACCGGGAATAGTCATCCATCCCGGGAGCCGAAATATAGACATCACCGAAAGGTTCGTAAGGCATTCCAAAGTTGGTATTCGACATGATTTTCTCGGTACACATATCCTGTGCCTTGCGGTATTCACCCTGCCAAATGAGGTTCTGTACGACAGGAAGAGCTGCCTTGGCATGAGGGTTCGCATTCTTGTTAGGCTGTCCTGCCCAGATGGTTTCCTCGTTCAACTGCAGGCGTTCGGTGGCTGGGATACCATATACCATGGCGCCCAACCGTCCATTGCCCAGAGGCAAGGCATCGGTCCAGACCAATGCTGGCTTGTCGTACCAGAGCTTATACGCTTGTGCTGTAGCCTGCAAAGAGAGGCAAGCCAGACAGCATATTGTGATGGTTCTTAAGATTTTCATTTGTTTTTGTTTAATCGATTAAAGTACTATTTATTTATAGACGCAAATGAGCCGCCTTTGTCGTCAGAAAAGACGAAAAAGACCTCACATCATTTATAAAAACGGCGTGAGGTTTGATTTATTATCTTCTGTCTGATTATCTGATGACTGATTGCAAAACTTCCGGTTTTTCAACCTTCACTTTACTTTCATCCAACTTGCTGCGATCCAAACCGAAGACACGGATGAAGAAATCGTAGTTTGCCTGGCGCTTGTTGACACCATAATCGTGACGCTCCTGAGGCAGATGCACATTGGTTACCTGTTCCTTGGCACCATACATTATATATATATACTGCAGATACGGATATTCGAGGGTTGGAACAGAGAATGTCCAATCGCCACCATCGCTCACTACCAACAATGGCTTAGGTGCAAAGAAAGCCATCAACTCGGCATTACACGTACCATGTCCCGCCAACTGAATAGGTTTGCCACTCTCGCAAGGACAACCGCCATCAAAATGAGAAGCAAGATTCACCGTTGGCGCTGCTGCCGTGATACGGTCGTCGAGTACCGTCAGCAGGACAGTATGCGTACCGCCACCGCTGCCACCATTCGCTCCGATGCGCGTCTTATCCACATCCTTGCGATGGTTCCACATATAATCGAGCAATACCTCTGCATTCAGAGCCTGAATCACATGGGCACGGTCGGTCTGATGCGAATTCTTGCCATATTCCGTTTTACTCTGTCCCCAACCATACAGGTCGAAATCTACACAGATAGCACCCATCCTTGCCAAGGTTCCGAGGCGCTGCTGCTCATCGGCACGGTATCTGCCACCTCCGAAATGACCATCAGGACAGATAATCAACGGATGCTTGCCCTTCTTGATTGGCGTATAGATGGAACCGAAGACATGCTCACCTGGCAGGGTTTCGATGCAGATATTCTGAACCGTATAACCGTCATACCGGCGCACCTTTCCCAAAATCGGCTTCTTATGAACCAGCGAATCCATATAGCGGTCGATGCCCAGGATGCGGCGCACCTCCTTTCGTACCGAGTCCTTGCGTGCTTCAAACTGTTCCCGGTTCTGGTAAAGCGTCTTGAGATAAGCAAGCATCTGCTCACCCTCTTCGGTATGGCGTCGGGGATATTCATAAGGTTTGATCTTATAGACATTACCATTCTGCTTCCACCAGTTGAAGTCGAAATACTTGCAGATATTCGTCAGGGTTTCCTCCAACGAATAGGGTTTGATGCGGAAGTCGGCATAAGGCAACTGCCTACCAACGGTATCCACATTATATTTAAAGCGGACACCCCAACGCTGCGATACGTCCTGCATCACATCGTGAAGACTACGGGTAAAATGGCCCTGATAACAGTTCTGAGCATCAGCCTTTGGCTGGTTACCGCTATTTTGCGCACTTGCCGACAAAGACATGCTTGCCGCGATAAGTGCCATCATCATGTTCTGTTTCATCATAATCTATCTTGATTTCATATTCTACATCCTTATCGGTATCTACCGTTACCTCTATTTTATCATCAGCCAATTTCTTCCAAGCCACGGCAACCTGCTTGCCATTGCTGAGTTGGGTACTTCCCTTAGCCCAGGTCAGGTCGCCCATCGGATGAGGAGCGATGATGACTCTGCCCTGCTCTATCCGGATGCCTACAATATCCGGCAGGAAATGGTTGTTGATTTGCGCCATCATGAAATGGTTCATCGAAGCACCCATCTCCGGATTCCACTGTTCGGTAAGCGTGGTCATTCCCTTCTTGATCTGGAATCCGTAGCCCGGCACATCATCATGCGCCAGCATCTTGTACCAGAGATCGGCATATCCGTTTTCCAGCAATGCCTGAAAAAGGTAGCGATTGCCCACATCACCGGTTGTCAGGCGGTCGTGATGCGCATGAATATCATCTATCAGATGCTGGAGGACCTGCTTGCGATACTGGGACGGAACCATGCCCAGCACCAACGGAATGGCATTGGATGCCTGACTTCCCGAATCGTAATATATCTTTTCTACTGCATTCTTTACGACAGCATCCGAAGAAGATTTCTCAGAAGATGCAGCCTTCTCAACATGCAGGAATTCCTTTTGGAAAGCCTGCAGGATTTCAGAAGCCAGGATGGCATAGCGGTTGGCTTCGGCTGTCTTTCCACTCATTGCTGCAGCCTTCTGTGTCAGTTTCACCCACTGATAATAATGGGCTGTAGCTACCAGCGGCATCGGGGTATTCTGAGAGAAGCCCGAACGGCCTTTTCCGTAATCATACCAGTCACCCAAGCCTTGTTTCAGTATCCGGCAACTGTCCTTGCTCTGGAGATAATCCACATAGCGGAACATCTGCGGTGCATATTTTTTCACCATCCGGTCGTCACCGTAATGCTGCAGATAGAGGAACGGAAGCGCTACCAAGGCTCCACCCCATTCAGGTGATTCGGCAAACGGATCAAGCCACTTGCCCTTGAAATAGATATACTCTGGGGCAGTGGTAGGAACGGCTCCGTTGGCATGCTGGGCATCAGCGATATTCTGCAACGTCTGCTCTATCATCGAACGACAGTCGTAGTTGTATACCAATCCCTCGCCATTGAGCCAATCCTGCTCCAGCCAACCGAGTTTTTCACGATGCGGACAGTCAGTCCATACTGCCTGCCAATTGCTTCGGATGGCACGGTCGATAATCTGATAAGCCCGGTTGAACATCGGATTGGAGCACTCGAAACTACCAATCTTCGCTGCAGAATTATAAACGAAGCACGACTGGATATCCTCTATCACCGGCTTGCCATCAGGATTCTCATCGCCCTTCATCACGGCACCTTCTACCTGGATATAGCGATAACCATAATAAGTGAAATGCGGATGCCAGGTCTCGATGCGCTTGCCGTCAGAAGCCTTCTCGCCCTTTCCGCTGAGCGTATAATTAAGATAATAAGGACTGCCCGACTGTTTCTGGTTGCAGGTTCCCTGTGCGGTCAGGGTTTCAGAGAGATAGAGTCGCACCTGCTGTCCTGCCTTTCCACTAACCTTGATTTGTGGGAAACCGGCAAGATTCTGTCCCATATCCAGCACAAAGGTTCCTGCCGGAATAGGATGTTTGGCATTGGAAGCCTTGGCAATTTGCTGAGGAGTGAGCTGATGACGGCTCTTCACACCGAAGTATTCCATCATCTTCACGGGCTGGGCTATCTGCTGGCGCAGAACGCCACGAGGTCCTTTCTGTATCACTACCGGTTTCCAGGAAGACGTGATGCGGGCATCCTCGTCTTCGCCACCATAGATACTGTTGAAGGTGATGCTGCTAGGCGAATATTTCCACGAGTTATCGCTGACGATGCAGACGGTTCTGCCATTCTTCAGTTCGATTTCGAGCGAACAGTAGAGTGTAGGAGGACCATAGGAAACCTTCATCTTGGTGTATCTTCCACCCTGCTCATTATAGAATCCGTTCCCCAGCAATACCGAAAGTTGGTTCTTGCCTTTCTTCAACAACGCAGTCACATCGTAAGTATTGTAAAAGACGGTCTTGTCGTAATCGCTCCACAGAGGGGCGAAAACGGCATCCGTCACCTTCTGCCGGTTGATGCTGAGTTCATAGAAACCCAGTCCCACAATCTTCATCGTTGCCTTGCGGACATCAGCCGGAAGTTTCATTTCTTTCTTCAGCCAGATGCTTTGTCTTGACAATGGAGCCGTAGCCTTCCAGTCTGGTTTTCCCTTGGCATTCACCGTTCCTGTTCCTACATAATCGCGGTTACTCGGAATGTGCGCATCCTCATCGGTTATCGCACCAATCCATTGTGGCAGAGGCGATTCATCGTCCGTCTTAAAAGCAACAGACTTTTGAGCATGAATCTGTATCATGCCCAAAAGTCCTATCAATATCAATAAATATTTTCTCTGTTTCATATCGTATTTTATTCTACATTATTTGAATGCATCCTTCACTACGAGTTTGCCGAGCGTATCACGCTGCCCCGCCAACTTGCCATCTACCCATACCTGCAGACCCTTGCCCACATGATAGCGGGAGCCGTCCTGGTCGTAGAGGATGGTGAGGTCGTGACCATGATAACGCACCTTGTCAAGACAGAAGTACTGCCATTTGCCGGCTGGGATGATAGGACGCACCTCGATGGTCTGATCGGCACGAGGACGAAGACCCACGATGCCGGTGATGATGAGATCGCAGAAGGTAGAATGATTGTAATATCTGCTGCGCTCCTGATCGCCCTTCAACCAGTAACCAGTGGTTTCATCAAGATACTCACCGATGTAAGGTTTGCCACGCATGCTCTGACTCTGTACATACTTCTCCATCTCATTGAAATAAAGGCTGTCCATATCGAGACTACCCTTAGCAGAAGCTGCGAGGGCAGACGGCTTCACCTGATAATTGTTGATGAAATTCGCCATCGCTGTCAGGGTCTGGGCGGTAGCGAAAGGCCAGATGGCACCATCCCACTCACACTTTCCTACGCCATGAGAGCGGAACTGAGGATGGCGGCGCTCTGCGGTGGTCTGTCCGTAAGGAGCAGAAAAGCCCTTGCTGTCGGCAGCCTGCTTCCATGCCTCAGCAAACTTAGCTTCATCGGCAGGAAGATTGAAATACCAAGGCAGGAAACCGATTGCCTCACGCACCTTTGCCGATACCGCAGCATCGCCACTAGGCTGGTAACTTCTCTTCTTGGCTACCTCCTTTGCCTCACCGGCATTCGGCTTATACACCTCGAAGAACTGCTGGTCGGCATCCCAGAGCTGGGTTTCTACCAGATGCTTCAGGGTATCAGCCTTAGCCTCATACTTCCTTGCCAGATCCTGATAGCCGATGATTTTTGCCATCTGCGCGATGCCCATCGCATTTCCATACATATAACTGTTAATGCTAGGACGGGCATTCTTTTCTCTTCTGCCGCCACTGATGGTCTCTTCCATCGCATCACGCACATCATACTGCCAGTAGAGTCCGTTACCCCAGCGGTGATTATCCCACAGCTGATACTCCTTGTCCAGATCGTTCACCAACGACTTAAACTCCTTCTGGTTGCCGTCTACGAGATAGCGCTCCCAGATTGAAGCAGGCATCCAACTGCTATAGAAATTAATCTTAGCCATCGGCTTGCCACCATTGCCATGATACCAGGTATTCAGGATGCCGTCGAGATACTTGCCATCGCGGATCCAACGACTCTCGTGGATATGATGACCCACTCCAGAGGCGATGAGATTGTACTTGTCGGCATAGCTGCGAGGCACGAGAAACTCGGTCATCGCATAGCCTACAGGTGTATTTTCGATATGCTTGCGGAGCGTCCACCAGCGGAAATAATACATCTCCTCGAAGTTACGCTGCGAACAGTCGAAGAGGGGCACATTCTGCTTCATCCAGTCCCATGCCTGCGCATTCGGAATGGCTGAAGTATGGAGAACCTCCGGCTCCATCGCATTGAAATCGTCTACATAATGCTTGTAATCTGCGGTCTTAAGTACTGCAGAACCGGCATCAGCACCCAGACTCTCGGTCTTGACATGGGCGATGCGGTAGAGGGCGGTGGTATCGGTGTCACCGGCATGTTCCAAGGTTCCAAACCAGTCGGCAGGAGTGTCGATGGTCGGGAAGGTACGGAGGTCGCCGGTACGGAAACGGATGCGCTCTATCTGATGCACCGGTGCAAAGAAGATGCGCCTGGTGCTCTTGCTCTGCAAAGTCTTGCCCTCTGCATCGAGGATACTCACGGTGAGGTTGAGCTGGCGGTGCTGGGTATCCAATGTTGCCTCAAAACGATAGGTCTGGTCTGCCTGATAAGGCATCACATTGCCATATCTCGCTCCGTTCTTCACACGGATCATTCCTTCTTTGTTCAGTTCGATGCGGGTGCAAGCGATGCCCTTCTCATCGAGGAATTCAATCTGCAGGGAACCGTTACGGGTCTGAGCTGCCTGCACATCGAAGGATGCCTTCAGATAGGAAGAAGAAGGAATCTTGCGCTCTACACAGGCATAGTCAAACGGATCTTCATCTTTCAGTTCGAGCCACTCCTGACGGAGCGAAACCGGTGCCATCAGCGGAGAATAGATATTCCAAGTCTTGAGATCGCCGAGTTTCTGATATTGGGCGAAATCATCATCGGCATGGGCAGTAGCCACGGTCTTGACCGGAACGGGTACATGCGCCACCCAGATATCTTCCTTGTTCATGGAATAGCTCACCCACATATCGGAATCCTTAGGAATGCCATTGCCTTCCTGAATGCCACGGACATACTGCGGACCGCGACTCTTATAGTTGCCACCGTATCTCATCGGTGGTACTTCGCCACAAATCAGATTCAGTGTCTTGTATTCCAGACCGTCACCACTCAGCGAGATGCCCAGCGGCCAGCGGTATTCTGAAGGGTTGTAGACGGTGGCATAGCTGCCGTCGGTCAACCGCTGTCCCCAAATCTTGGCATTGCTGTTGACGAATCCCAGGGCACGGTTGGTCGTGGTATAGGTATTACCGCCATCCAGACTCAATGAGGTGAGGGCGTGCTTCCACAGACTGACTATTCTGCCATCCGGCAGGGTATAGTCGCAATAAGCCTTATAGCCGTTGTTGAGCGGTATCAGTTTGTCGCCCCTATCAGCCTCTTCCACCCATTGCATGCGGTAACGTGGGTTGGCAAGGATTTCCTCGCAAGCCGCTCTTACCGCCTTGGATGCTTTCTTATAATTAGGATAAGCAGTATTCTTCTCATTGAATCCATGATTGTAATAGATGAAATAGATAGGTCCGAGCGAACCGTCTTTCTTCACCTCTCTCACCACACGGCCGATGCCGTTGCCATCGTTCGGGTCGTCCTTTCTGTCCAAAGCCACACCATAGTTTCCGGTAGCCAGGAGGATGCCACCCTTAGATACATACCAGCCCACACGCTGGTGCATGATAGCCTTCAATGGTTTCTGCTTGTAGACATCAGGATATTGCAGTTCCGGTTTCGGCTGGTATTTCGCCTTCTTGAAACCGGCTGGCACATCATATTCAGGGAAGAGAATCTGTGGCTGGCTCCAATTGTATCCGTCCTCAGAAACCTGCATCAGGGTTCTCGATGGGGGTACATGCTCCTCGGCAGGATCGCTCAGGAAATGCATGTAGAACTTGCCGTTCCAATACGCCATCATCGGCTGATGGTTATAGGTCCAGCCTCCACCATTTGCCTGGGAAGGATGCTCGCGGTTGGCACGGAGCGTCTGGATATTGTGAACTCCTACCACTGGCGACAAAGCTCCATCATGACGCGACGGATCTGCCATCGTGGTTCCGGTATAGTGGATGCGGTCCTGTTCCAGCATGGCCTTCACGATGCGTTCCGGAGCACGGAAGATGGTGCCGTGCTTGTGGTTCTTCGGCACACTCACCTGCTGGCTCACATCGGTGAAATGAACGAAATCCTTGGTAAAATGAGCGCCGAAATCGAAGAGGCGGTAACGGTCGTAATAAATGAGATAACCATTGCCCAGCGGACTGTTCTTAGGCAGTTTGACGGTGGTTGGTCCTTCCATGAAATTGCCGGTGAATGGTTCTGAAGCCTTGCTCCACGGTCCCATCGGGTTCTTGGCAAAAGCCACCTTGATATTGCGGGCATTGCGGGTATTATCCTTCAATACCATCACATAATCGTTCTTACCACGCTTCAGCAGAGTGGCATCTATGCAACTGAATCCCGGATCTATCAGGAGCTTACCCTTGGTCCATGTCTTGAAATCCTTGGTTACGGAATAGTAGAGACGGTGATTGTTCTTCTCGTCTTCGATGCCCAGGGCGAAGTGCTGGCTAGGCACACACGATGCCCATACCACCATTGCCTGCTGGCGGTCTTCATCCCAGAAGAACTCCGGTGCCCATACATTCACGGTAGTAGGATCGTCCATCACCTCGATGAATTTCGGTTCGCTCCAATGCATCAGGTCGCGACTTTCTGCATAACCGAAGCCACGGTCGCCCCGCCAGCTGCTGGTCCATACCAGATGGAACACACCGTCAGGGGTACGGATGATGGAAGGGTCGCGCATTACTTTCTGCTTGCCTACCTTAGGAGCCAGGAAGGTGCCCGGAATACTGTCCCAATGGACGGCATCCCTACTATAGATGAACCGCAAGCCGTCGGTTGCAGGCTCGTGGAAAGAGGTTGATACATAAAAATCCTGTGCCTGGACTGCAAAGCCCAAGGACAGCAACCATAAGATGATGAACAGTTTATTCTTTATCTTTATCATTGTTCTAGAGTTTGTTTCTAATGATTATATAGAATAAAGACGCAAGACGCTCCGTTTTGTAACGTCACTATTTAAAAATAAGTTAAACATTTTGGCTGTTTTGTCTGAATGTTGTACTTTTGCATAATATGAATAGTATTCTAGACCAAGACATCATGTTCCTGCCAGGGGTAGGACCCAAGAAGAAAGAGATACT
>ERZ1027057.108-NODE-108-length-15140-cov-14.004773_pt1 | contig 15140 bp, 7 predicted proteins | sample MGYA00519426_ERZ1027057 | MGnify/ENA primary metagenome ERZ1027057 (study PRJEB26926, sample SAMN06164563) | human gut metagenome | biome: ENVO:00009003; feature: ENVO:2100002; material: ENVO:00002003 | host: Homo sapiens | place: USA | collected 2012 ...
AAACACGAAAATAGGAGATAAACACCTATGATTAGTGTTTACTTCCTACTCGATTAAAAGACCAGCATCCTTTTCTGTAAACTGGAACCTGGCAATTCTTCATAATATAATAAGGTGACTGACAATAAATGATAAATCTAAAAATAATTGTAACAATGAAAAGAAAGAAATTGTTAATATCACTCGCTATGGTTATGCTGTCAATGGCGGGGCTGGCTGCAGATAATCTGCCGGCACTTCGTGTGCAGGGTAAGAACCTGGTGGATGCCAATGGTAAGACTGTTGTCTTGCATGGTGTGATGGATACACCGAACCGCTACTTCAATGGGTGGAGATGGCAACAGTGGAAGGCTGATTATTCTGAAGCCGACATTCAGCCTTGCTTGGAATATTTCTCTAAGCAGTTCTCGGCTATTACCGACAAGAAGCAGGGTGCTTATTGTACCGTGTTCCGATTGCACATGGATCCATGTTGGACCAACGATCCATCGAAGAAGGCAGAGAATGAGGCTGACATCTCAGCATTCAACATGGCGCGCTACCGACTCTATCTGCAGAAACTCTATATCCCATTAATTAAGGATGCCATCGCCCACGGACTCTACGTCATCGTACGTCCACCGGGTGTCTGTCCTGGTGATATCAGTGTTGGCGACAAGTATAACCGCTATCTGAAGGGTATCTGGAAAGCATTTGCTGCCGATGAATACATCAAGCAGAATGAAGGAGTAATCTCCATCGAACTGGCCAATGAGCCTGTGAGAGTACATCTATCAGACGGAACGGATTCAGCAGAGGCTTTGCATGATTACTTCCAGCCGGTGGTGGATGTGATTCGCGAGCAGGGCTTCAAGGGAATCATCTGGGTTCCGGGCGCAGGTTATCAGAGTCAGTACCAGGATTACGTCAAGTATCCTATCACCGATAGCGAGGACAACTTCTCTTATGCAGTACATGTTTATTCCGGGTGGTATGGAAATATGACCGATAAGAATTACGATCACGATACTTTCATCCGCAACTTCAAAAGTCAGGTGCCGATGGTAGAGACGAAGCCTATCATGGTAACGGAGATAGACTGGAGTCCGGAAGATCCGGACAAGGCGAGCGAAGGTCACTACAATGAGTGGGGACAGTGGACACAACCTAACCTGGGAAGCTGGGCAACAGCATCTACCTCGAAATGGGGATTGGCATGGAAGGCAGTTCACGACCACTTTGGCAATATCGGAATGACGATTACCCATCCACAGGAATATTACGATATTGATGTATATCTTAAAACGGGCAAGGTGATTCCAGGTTTCCAGAATGCCAAGAAACACGGATTGTTCGAAGAATGTTGCGGCTATGCCTGTATGAACTGGTATAAAGAGTGGTATTTGAAACAAAATACAACAGGAATTAAACAATTAGAAACCCAGGCAGACGTGGTTTCCACCTTATATTATAATATAGAAGGAAAAGAAGTTGAAAAGCCAACTGCAGGTGTTTATATAATAAAACAACTGTTAAGTAATGGAAAAATACGTTTTCACAAGGTTTTTCTAAAATGATAAACTTTCTGTTACACCACGCAAAGTATGTTTCGAAAGAAATCCATACCTTTGCCGCCGTGAATAAACAGTTTTTGTGCACGCCTAAATTTTTAAAGCATAAATCAAAAATGAATAGAACATGATTGAACAAGTGTTAACAATGAAACGGACAGCAGCCTTATGCTTGATGGGAGCTTTCTGCAGCCTGAATGCTCAGGCACAGAATATCCAGGTCAAGGGTAATCTTGTTGACGGTACAGGTGAGCCTCTGATAGGTGCCACTGTAAAACTAAAAGGTAATGCCAGCGTCGGTGCGGTCACCGACTTTGATGGTAATTTCAGTATCAGTGTTCCTTCAGAGAATTCTATCCTCGTATTTACATACGTAGGTATGAAGACCAAGGAAGTAAAGATTGGTAAGAAGAGAGAGTTCAAACTCTCAATGGAAGACGACAATGCCATTGGCGAAGTTGTAGTCGTTGGTTATGGTCAGCAGAAGAAGGCTTCTGTCGTAGGTTCCATCACCCAGACTACTGGTGAGGTTTTGGAACGTGCAGCTGGTGTCAGCGACGTTGGTTCAGCCTTGACAGGTAACCTCCCAGGAGTTGTTACAATCCAAGGCAATGGTATGCCTGGTGAGGAGGAACCTCAGATTATCATCCGTGGTTCTAGTTCATGGAACAATTCCGACCCTCTCGTTCTCGTTGATGGTATTGAACGTCCTCTGAGCAGCGTGGACATCTCTTCTGTGGAGAGCATCTCTGTACTGAAGGATGCTTCTGCTACTGCAGTCTATGGTGTGAAGGGTGCCAATGGTGTCATCTTGGTTACCACCAAGCGTGGTCAGGAAGGCAAGGCTAAGATTGATGTTGGTTTCAATGCTACGTTGAAAGCTCCTTCTAAGTTGCCTAACAAGTACGATTCTTATGATGCGTTGATGCTTCGCAACCAAGTGATAGAGCGTGAACTGGGCATTTATCCTGAAGGTGTTTCATATCTTCGTCCTCAGTCTTTTATAGACAACTATCGAAACCAGACTACGCAGGAGCAGCGTGAACGTTATGCCAATGTGGATTGGCAGGATGCACTTTTCAAAAAGTCTGCTGTGTCCTATAATGCCAACGTGAACGTGAGTGGTGGTACAAAATTCGTTAAGTACTTCGCTTCTGCTGATTTCGTGCATGAGGGTGACCTCTTCCGTGAGTATGACAATGGTCGTAACTACAACTCTGGCTATGGATACAATCGTATCAATGTTCGTAGTAACTTGGACTTTGCCATCACAAGTAGCACTACTTTGAAGGTAAATGTGGCTGGTAGCAATGGCGTAAGAAAAGCTCCTTGGAGTAACATGAGCAATAGTGAGTGGCAGATTGGTCAGCAGTGGGCTGGTGCTTATAACATCGCCCCAGATGTGTTCTTGCCACAATATTCTGACGGCACATGGGGATTCTATCCAGCTGCTTCCAATGTAAGTAACTCTGCACAGAATCTTGCTATCGGTGGTACAGCACAGGCTACAACCACTCGTATCAATACAGACTTTACCCTTGAGCAGAAATTGGATTTCATAACCAAAGGCTTAAATTTCCGTGGTACTATCTCTTGGGATAATGTTTTTGTTGAGACAGGACGAGGTATCAATGACTTGAATAATGGAGCCCAGACTAAGTATATTGATCCTGAAACAGGTCAGGTTACTTATGGTAAAGAACTTGAAGGAAATAATAAGTTTGATTGGCAGCAAGGTGTGAACTGGTCAACGGAAGGTGGTTCTGTAGATAATAACCAGACTGTTCGCAACCTCTACTATCAGTTGCAGCTCAACTGGGCTCGCAAGTTTGGACAGCATGATGTATCAGCCATGGGATTGTTCTCACGTCAGGAGAATGCACGTGGTAGCGTGATGCCAACTTACCGTGAGGACTGGGCGTTCCGTGCTACCTATAGCTATGCAGGTCGTTATAACATCGAGTATAATGGTGCCTATAACGGATCAGAAAAGTTCAGCAAGGACAATCGTTTTGCCTTCTTCAATTCAGGTGCTATCGGATGGACCATCACTGAGGAAAACTTCATGAAATCTCTGCGTGACAATCACATCATCGATATGTTGAAGTTCCGTGCTTCCTATGGTGAGATTGGTGATGACAACATAGGTGACCCATTTGATTCTAGTCGTCGCTGGTTGTATATGAGTCAATGGGCGTATGGCGGCAAGACTACGATGGATCTCGACCATACAGAGAGCATCTATACATGGTATCGACAGAACACTCTTGGAAATGATAATGTGAAATGGGAAACAGTTAAGAAAACCAACTTCGGTATTGATTATGGTTTCTTGGGAGGCTTGATTACTGGTTCTTTGGATTTCTTCTGTGATCGTCGTAATGACATCTTGATTTTCGGCGCCAACCGTTCTGTTCCTTCTTATTTCGGAACTACAGCACCTACTATTAATAAAGGTAAGGTTCGTACCAGTGGTTACGAGTGGGAATTGAAACTTAATAAGGTGTTTGCTAATGGCTTGCGACTCTGGGGTAATTTCAATATGACCCATGCCAAGAATAAGGTAATTTTGAAGGATGATGCCATCCTTACTCCAAATTATCAAAAGGAAGCAGGATTTGCCATGAATCAGTATCACTCTTATATAGATAAGGGCTTTATCAATAATATTGATGATTTGATTGGTTCTCCGGCGCACGACTCCAATGACAATCACCGTTTGGTTGGTGACTATTACATTGTTGATTTCAATGGTGATGGTGTTGTTGATAGCAAGGACTCGGCTCCTGTAGGTTATAGCAGTAGTCCGCAGAACACCTATAATGCTACTATTGGTTTCGAATGGAAAGGGTTCTCAGCTTTCGCTCAGTTCTATGGAGTAACTAATGTGACCCGTGACGTATCATTGACAAGCTTTGGTAATATGCTTGATAATGTTTATGATACTGGTACTTGGTGGAATAAGAATCAAAGCAATGCAGAATGTATCCTTCCTCGTTGGGGTGCCACTGCTTCAAGTTACACCTATGGTACACAGTTTATGTATGATGGTTCTTACATTCGTTTGAAGAATGTCGAGATTGCTTATACCTGGACCAAGGGTTGGATTAAGGCATTAGGCGTAAACTACCTCAAGATTTACTTGAATGGTAATAACCTCTGGCTTTGGACTCGTATGCCTGATGACCGTGAGGCAAACCTCGGTGGTGGTGGCTGGTTGGGAGCATACCCTACGGTTCGCCGCTTCAACTTAGGTGTTAAATTCTCATTGTAATTATTAAAAAAAATATTCAGATGAAAAATAAGATAAAGACATTATTGTTGACGGGATGCGTCTCGCTGGCTCTCGGTACTTCGCTGAGTTCTTGTCAAGACTACTTGGACAAGGAGCCAGACTCAACAGTTTCTGCAGACGATGCCTTTGCCAATTTCCGTAATTTCCAAGGTTTCGTTGAGGAAATATACAACTGTATCCCTGATAAAGAGAAATGTAACTATTGTCCTTCATGGAACTGGGGTGATGATGAAATCTTCAATCCTGAGGCTGATAATAGAATGACCCATCAGGTTGATTTAGGTAACTTCCGTGCATGGGAATCTACTGGTAACTGGCTAAAGCGTGATGGTTCTTCTACTTCCACAGATAAGTTCGCACACGGTATTTGGAACCATGCGTGGTATTGCATCAGAAAATGTAATCTCGGTTTACAGAATATCGACAAGTTTGTGACTGGAAGTGCTGAAGAGAAAAAACTGATAGAGGGTCAGCTCTATTTCTTCCGTGCATGGTGGCATGAGGAAATGATGGAGTATTTTGGTGGTATGCCTTATGTGGATACTTATCTCGATGCCAATGCCGAGCTGAATTTGCCACGCCTTTCTTATCAGGAATGCGCTGATAAAGCGGCAGCAGATTTCCGCAAGGCTGCCGATTTGTTGCCTATTAATTGGGATAAGACTTCTGCAGGTGCTGCCACACAAGGTAAGAATGATCTTCGCATCAATAAGATCATGGCTCTTGGTTATCTTGGTAAAACCTATCTTTGGGCTGCTAGTCCTTTGATGAAGAATGGTGCGCAGACTGGTGCCAGCAAGAATGGCAAGACTTATGATTATGATCAGGAATATGCTAAGAAGGCTGCTGAGGCTTTTGGTGAACTGCTCTCTCTTGTGGAAGCTGGTCAGACACAATATGCATTGGCAGAGTTTAAGTACAAAGACATCTACAATCATGAGAAATCTGATGATGCCAATAGCTGTTTTTCTGATATATTCTATACCAAGAAGCAGAACTGGAAAATGCCTGGAACGGTTGAAGCTATCTTCCGTGGTCCATCTGCTGATTTCAATGGCTCTAACTGGAACACCTCTAAGGTCTTTGGCCCTAAGGTACAGAAAGTCGTTGCTCATGATAATGTCATTCACCAACCTACGGCCAACCTCGTAGAGGCTTATGGAATGGCTAACGGAGAACCAATCTATTTGGTTGAGAATGGTCAGTATGTACTTAATCCAAAGTCTGGTTTCGACCCTAAGCATCCTTTCCAAAATCGTGATCCACGTTTCTACCACGATATCGTCTTCGATGGTTTCAAGTATTTGAACGGATCACCTGGTCAGTATGCAGATTTACAGTATTGCCAATTATATACGGGTGGTAATATGCGCCCAATAGAAAATGCAAGCCGTACGGGTTATTTCATTCAGAAGTTGGTGCCTCATACTTGTAATGAAGTGGATAAAGATTACGACTGGGGTGCAGCTTTCCACTGCTATTTGCCATATATGCGTCTTGCAGACATATACTTGATGTATGCAGAGGCTTGTGCTGCATTCGGTGGTGCTACTGGCAAGTCTTCAAACTTTGGTAAGACCGCAGAAGCTGCAATTAATACACTTCGCGACCGTTGTGGTGCTGGTCATGTTGCTGCAGAATTTGTTGCAGACAGCCATAAGTTCATGGACGAGGTCCGTCGTGAGCGTGAGGTAGAACTTTCTTTCGAAGGATTCCGTTTTTGTGACTTGCAGCGTTGGTTGCTTCTGACAGAGGCACCATATAATCAAAAATTCTCACAGGAGTTTGACCGTGTGGAAAATGCAGACTTCTATAAGGAGAATGATCCTAAGGACGCTGAGGTTACCAATTATCACAGAGAGTTGATATTGACTCGTAATTTCAATGCCAAGCACTATTGGTTCCCATTGCCAATCAAGGAGACTCAGCTCTATCCAGAGTTTAATCAAAATCCTGGCTGGTAAGGTTTAAAATTATAAATTAGTAATACTAAATGAATAATGATAGTATGAATTCAAGATTCAAATCATATAATTATAAGCTTTTTGTAGCAAGTCTCGTGGCTTTGGCTCCTCTTGGTGCCAATGCCAAGACTGCACAGACAAGCGAATCCGACACAGCCAGTGCCGACAAGGAGATGGTTCAGGTGGCTTACCGAAAGGTAGCCAAGGATGACATCTTGGGCGGTGTGTCTGTAGTCGATGTAGAGAACTTGATGAAGAAGAATTACCATACTTATAGCCTCGACAATATGCAAGGTTATGTAGGTGGTTGGAATGGCAATTCTCTCTGGGGTATGGATGCCGACAACGCTGGTTATCTCGTCTTGGTAGATGGTGTGCCTCGTGAAGCTAACAACGTTCAACCAAGTGAGATTGCACAGATTTCTTTCCTCAAGGGTGCGCAGGCTGTGGTGCTCTATGGTAGCAAGGCTGCCAAGGGTGCTGTAGTCATAACTACCAAGCGTGGTCATAATGACGGCTTGAAGGTCGAGGTGCAGGCTAATGCAGGTTTGAATGTAGCAAAGTCTTATCCTGAGTATCTTAGCAGTGCAGAGTATATGACTCTCTATAACGAGGCTCGTCGTAATGATGGTCTGTCTGAGCTTTATTCTGCTGAGGACATCTATAATCATGGAGCAGGTTTGAACCCTTATCGTTATCCTAATCTCGATTTCTATTCTTCTGATTATCTCAGAAAGATGAACAGCCGTTATGAGGCTACTGCAGAAATCAGCGGTGGTGGTAAGCGAGCTCATTTCTATAGCAATATCAACTATTATCGCCAGGGCGATTATTTCAAGTTTGGTGAGGCTAAGAATAATAATACCCAGCGCTTCAGCGTTCGTGGTAATGTGGATATAGACATTACTGATGATATTAAGGCTTGGGTCAACTCCAGTGCAACCTTCTATGATTCTCATTCTGCAAAGGGTAATTACTGGGAAGCTGCTGCTACTTGGCGTCCTAATTTTCCACAGAATGCAGCTCCTCTTATCTCCACAGATATGATAGCCCCTAATGCTAAGGCTGCTTGGGACTTGATGAGCGTTGCGAAGTTGGTAGATGGCAAATACTTCCTTGCTGGTACTCAGGCAAACTCTTCCAATGTTTTTGCTGATATCTATTCTGCAGGAAGTAGTAAATTTACTAGTCGTCAATTCCAGTTTGATACGGGTATCAATATCAACTTGCACAAGGTGTTGAAGGGCTTGTCTTTCGAGACTCATTTCGCAGTTGACTATGCCACCTCTTATAATACTTCTTTCGATAATAGCTATGCTGTTTATATCCCAACATGGGCTAACATTGATGGCAAGGATATGATTGTCGCATTGAAGAAGGAAGGTGAGGATAAAAAGTCTGGCAACCAGAACATCAGCGGAAGTACAGATAACCAGACCATGTTTTTCTCTGGTCAGTTCAACTACAACAATACTTTCAACAAGGTTCACAATCTGTCGGCAATGTTGATAGCTTCTGGCTTCCAGCAGTCGAAGTCTGGACAGTATCATAAGAACTCTAGTGCCAATCTTGCATTCGATGCTTCTTACAATTATGCCCAGAAGTATTACGCAGATTTTGGATTAGCTGCCATTCACTCTGCCCAGTTGGCTCCAGGTCATCGTGAGGCTCTCTCACCATCACTTTCTTTGGGTTGGAGACTCAAGAATGAGTCTTTCTTGAAGAATTCCAAGGTGGTAGATGACATGATGATTAGTGTATCAGGTAGTATTATCAATGAGGATATTGATATAGCAAATGGTGACAATCGCTACTATCTCTATCAGAGTATTTGGACTTCTGATTACGGCTATGGATGGTATGATGGATCTAGCGATAAATACACCTATTCAAAAAGAGGTGAGAACAAAGACCTTGATTTTATCAAGCGCAAAGAGTTGTCTCTGAATTTCAAGACATCCCTGTGGCAGAAATTGGTGACATTGGATGCAAGTTTCTTCATCAATTCGATGGAGGGTTATCTCATCTCTTCGCCAACATTCTATCCATCTCATTTGAATACTGGTTATCCAGCGGCTTCGTTTATGCCTGTACTGAATTACAACAATAATCGTAGAGTAGGATTTGATTTCGCAGCCAACTTCAATAAGAAGGTAGGTGATGTGGATCTCTCACTTGGTGTGACAGGTACTTACTATACAACCAAGGCTACCAAACGAGATGAGAACAACGTAGAGCAGTATCAGAACAGACAAGGAAAGGCAGTTGATGGCATTTGGGGTTACAAGAGCGCAGGTCTCTTCCAAAGCGAGGAGGAAATCAAAACTTCTCCAGACCAAAGCTATTTTGGTGAAACAGTTAAACCTGGTGACATCAAGTATGTGGATGTAAATGGTGATAATAAAATTGACCAATACGACCAAGTCTTCTTGGGTAAGGGTGGTTGGTATGGAGCACCATTCACGCTTGGTGTCAATCTTACAGCTAAGTGGAAGAACTTTACCTTCTTCGCTCTTGGTACCGGTAACTTCGGTGCTTGGGGAGTCAAGAATAATTCTTATTGGTGGGTAAAGGGCGATAGCAAATATTCTGCTGTAGTTCGTAACCGATGGACAGAGGAAACCAAAGAGACTGCAACCTATCCTCGTTTGACATCTCTTGATGGTAACAACAACTTCCAGACATCAGACTTCTGGATGTACAAGACGGATGCTTTCCGCTTGGCTAAGGTCCAGATAACTTACGACTTGCCTAGTACTTTGTTCCAAAAGACATGGCTTAAGGCGTTGTCGGCATACGTAAGCGGAGCTAACTTGCTTACCATTTCAGGAGAGCGCGAAGTCTTAGAGATGAACGTTGGGTCTGCGCCTCAGACACGCTATTATAATATAGGTGTAAAGGCAACATTCTAATCATTTTAAAATGTAGAAAGAAATGAAAGTAAAAAATATATTTATATTAGCAGCAATGTCGCTTACTTTGGCTTCTTGCTCAGATCTCTTCGAGCCTGCAGATGAAAACAACCGTGGCTTGGATGAGATTTACAATGAGCCAACATACGCTCAGGGACTATTGGGATATGGTTATGCGATGCTTCCTTACAATACCAAGAGTGTTACTGATATTGCTACAGATGACGCTGTAAGCAATGACTTGACAAATAGCTTTCTCAAGATGGCTACAGGTTCTTGGACTGCTAATAGCGATCCTATGTCTAGATGGGCAAATGGTCGTGCTAGTATCCAATATCTCAATATCTTCCTTCAGGAGGTAGATAAGGTAAACTGGGCAAAGGACGAGAATGCCCGTAAGATGTATTGTGATAGCCGTAAAGGTGAAGCTTATGCTTTGAGAGCTCTCAACTTGTATTATCTTTTGATGAATCATGGTGGATGGACAGCCGATGGCAAACTGCTTGGCGTTCCTAATTTGACAGAACCAGAGACTTCTACTGATGATTTCAACAAGCCACGTAATACATTCCAAGAGTGCTTGGATCAAATCTATAGCGATTTGGACGAGGCTGCCAAGCTTCTCCCTCTTGATTACAATGATTTGACTAATGATAACGATGTTCCTGCCAAGTATAAGGAAATCGGAGTAAAGACCGCAGGAGACTACAACCGTGTGTTTGGTTCCATTATGCGTGGTCGTATCAGCGGTCGTATCGCTGAGGCTATTCGCTCACAGGTATCTTTGCTTGCAGCTAGTCCTGCTTTCTCTGAAGGTACAAACGTGGATTATGCTAAGGCTGCTGACGATGCAGCTACCGTTCTTGACCGTATCAATGGTGTGAATGGATTGTCTGCTACAGGTAATAATTGGTTTATGCAAACCAGGGAAATCGATGCGCTTGGCTCAGGTGCTTGTCCTGCTGAAATTCTTTGGCGTGGCAGTCGTACCAATGGTGCTGATGACTGGGATCTTGGTCTGAACCAAGAGTCTGATAATTTCCCTCCGTCTCTTTATGGTAAGGGTAGAATCAACCCAACTCAGAATCTGGTCGATGCATTCCCTGCTGTAAATGGTTATCCTATCACCGATGATCGTTCTGAGTATGATAAGTTGAATCCTTACAGCAATCGAGATCCTCGTCTTGACCTTTATATCATTCATGATGGTAGTACTTATAAGGGAAAGACCATTCATACAGACATTACGACGGCTAATAACAATGATGGTTTGAATAAAATTTCCAATTCTACTCGTACAGGCTATTACATGAAAAAGCTGTTGCGTGAGGATTGTAATCCTGACCCTAATGCAAAGAATGCTCAGTATCATTATCCTGTGTATATTCGCTATACTGAGATATTCCTCGATTACGCTGAGGCTGCCAACGAGGCTTGGGGACCAAAGGGTAGGGGATCTCACAACTACTCAGCTTACGATGTAATCAAGGCAATCCGTGAGCGTGCCGGAATTGGCGAGTTTGGCGAGGATCCATACTTGGATGAGTGCGCTGGTAGCAAAGAGAAAATGCGTGAGTTGATTCGCAACGAGCGTCGTTTGGAACTTTGTTTTGAAAATAAGCGCTTTAGTGACCTTCGCCGTTGGAAAGCTCCTCTAAATGAGGCTGCGCGTGGTGTAGAAATCACTTCAGTGGCTGGTGTTCCATCATACAAAGAAATGAAGGTTGAGGATCGCAGCTATAAAGATTACATGTATTACGGTCCTATACCACAGAGCGAAATATTGAAGTGGAGCAACTTGCAGCAGAACAAGGGCTGGGAAGTAAAATAATAACGACTAATATTTAAAATGATGAAAACAATGAAGATAAGCAAATATTTGTCCATGGCTGCATTGGGAATCTTGGCTTTAGGCTTTAACTCTTGTGAGAATGGCGACCAAGAATTTCCTGATTATGAGGGCGGTACTACTGTATATTATCCTTATCAGTATATCGAACGTTCTGTAGTTTTAGGCAATGATGAGAATCGCGATAATACGGATGATAACAATCATGTATTGTATATCGTATCTACAATGGGTGGAGCATATGATGGAAAAAACATCACATTGAATGTAGATGTTGATAATTCATTGTGTGACAATCTGTATTTTGAGGATGGAGTCACTCCTGTAAAGCCAATGCCTAGCAATTATTATACAATTCCTACCAAGACGGTTGCGTATAATGGAAAATTGCAGGGACGTCTTCAGGTTAAGTTGGAAGATGCTTTTTTTGCTGACCCTGATTGTGCAAAGAATACATATGTAATCCCAGTTCGCATCAATGATATGGTGGGAGCCGATTCTATTCTTTCGGGTTCTCCTGCCGTTGCAGGTACAACTCCTGTTCGTACTGATGCTTCAGCTTGGTCTATTGTTCCTAAGGATTATATCCTTTATTGCGTTAGGTTTATGAATCCATGGGATGGCTATTATTTCCGTAGAGGAACTGACAAGATTACAGAGAATGGACAAACTCATGAGGTAAAGCGTGAAGGTGCAACTCTTGAAAAGGATGAAGTGAGTCACATTACAACTAAGAATTTGAAGGAATGTAATTTCGAAGTCTCTGTAAATAAAGCTGACGGCTCTAAGGTCACTTGCAACTTGATACTTACGTTCGATGATAATGGTAATTGTACCGTTACTACTGATACAGAGGGCATGACTGCTTCTGGTTCAGGAAAGTTTGTAGAAAAGGGAGCTAAGTTGGCTTGGGGTAACAAGGATCGTGACATCCTGACTCTCAATTACAAGGTTAATTTCGGTTCTGGTATTGCTTTGGAAACATCCGATCAGTTCGTTGCCGAGACTCGTGGTAACACCAATGGTGTTGTTCAATTCAGTCCTCAGTATATCAAGAAGTAATATTCTTGATAGATAAGTGTCATTCTAATAATTTGATTATTATGAAATTGAAAAATATTAATTTAGGTTTAGGCTTGATGGCTCTCTTGGTTTTGTCTTCTTGTGCTGATGACAAGTTCTCGGAGTACAGAACTGATATGACCAAGAATTTGAAGGAATATCAGTATCTGAATAACTACGAGCCTTTGAAGAAATACGTGGAAGATATGAAAGCTGCCGGCAAGTGCAATCCCGACTTTAAGTTGGGCATTGCGCTCGGCGCAGCCGACTTCAACAAGCAGGAACTTGTATATTGCCTGGCTGGTAGCAATTTCAATGAAATGACTGCTGGTAATGCCATGAAAATGGCTTCTTGTGTGAAAGATGATGGCAGTATGGATTTTTCGTTAGTCAAGGAGTTCGTCAAGAATGCGAAAGATGCAGATATGACGATTTATGGTCATACGCTGGCTTGGCATTCTCAGCAGCCTAACAAGTATCTGAATGGGCTGATTGCTGATAAGGAAATTAAGGTAGACCCTAGTCAGAAAGTTGAGAAGACTGATTATAAACTTGACTGTTCTACTCTTTCATCTTACGATTGGCAGGAGTTGCCTGCTTCTGTAAAAACAGAGTGGAAGCAAGATGGTGCTGTGGTCATAACCAATCCGGAGCCGATAGACCCATTTTATAAGCTTCAGTACTGGCTGGTAAATGGCATTTCTCTTAAAACGGGCACAACTTATAAGATTACCTTCCTTTGCAAGGCAGAAGGAGAAGGTAAATCGCCTGCTAATATCCGCTTTAAGTTGGGTAACTGGGGAGCTGGCGCCGAGAAGTCCTTCGAGATTCCTGTAGGTGGTAATTATAAAGAAGTTTCGTTCGAGGTAACTCCTGTCATGGATAGTAATGGTCTCTTCTTCCAGCACGGAGATTTTGCAGGTAAGATTTATTGGAAGTCTATTAAAATCACTCATTCCGAGGCTCCTTCTGTTGAAATCTTTACTGATTGTATTAGCAATGGTGAGATGAAAACTGGTGGTGATATGGGCAACTTTGTTGTTCGGGAGGCTGGAAAGGGTGATGTTGATGGTACTCCTATCGCAGGTGGTCCTGACGGAAAGAATTGTATTGTTGTTCATGCTAATGCTAATGCAGCAAATGAATGGGATACTCAGTTCTTTATCTACACTCCTAACAAGACTTGGTCTGCTGGCGAAAAATATAAGATTACCTTCTACTACAAGGCTTCTGAGAAAATTGGCGCTGACACACAGTGTCATGGTGAGCCTGGTGCTTATAAGCACTATGCGTGCTTGAACCCTAACCCTTCTTTCACCACTCAGTGGCAGAAGTATGAGGCTAGTGGTACAATCCCTGCTGAGGGTGATGGTATGAAGTCTATTGCCTTCAACTTGAACAAGGGTAAGAAAGACCATGCAATTGATTACTACTTCGCTGATATTCATTGGGGTACTGTAGAAAAGGGCAACAAGAAGCCTTTGACTCCTGATGAAAAGAAGAAAGCACTTACTCCTGTTTTGCAGAATTGGATTGATGGTATGATGGAGGCTACTGATGGTTATGTTACATCTTGGGATGTTGTGAACGAGGCCCTTTCTGGTGCCGATAATGATGGTGATGGCAAGTTCGACTTGCAGTCTGTTAAAAACGTTAAGCCTGACGATGCAAAGAACAATTTCTACTGGCAGGATTACCTGGGTGACATTGATTATGTTCGCACTGCTGTAGCTGCAGCTCGCAAGAGTTTTGCCGCCCATAATGGTGACCCTGACAAATTGAAACTCTTCATCAATGATTATAACTTGGAGAGCGATTGGGACGACAATGGCAAGTTGAGAAGTTTGATTCAGTGGATCAAGGATTGGGAGGCTGATGGTGTTACCAAGATTGATGGTATCGCATCTCAGATGCATATCTCTTGCTATGCTGATCCTAACACTCAGAAAAGTAAGAAAGATCATATCGTCAAGATGTTGGAGTTGATGAAGGAAAGTGGCAAGCTTTGCAAGATTTCTGAACTTGATATGGGTTATGTTGATGCCGCTGGCAAAGAAGTGAAGACAGCCGATATGACAGAGGAACAACACAAGGAAATGCGTGACCTCTACACCTTCGTTCTCCAGAAGTACTTCGAGATTATCCCTATAGATAAGCAGTATGGCATTACTCAGTGGTGTGCTACAGATTCTCCTAAGGATTCAGGTTGGCGTCCTGGTTTGGCTACTGGTCTCTGGGATCTCAACTATCTTCGCAAGCATACCTATGCAGGTTTCGCTGTAGGTCTTGGTGCTCCAGAATATTGGAAGGAAGCCAAGTAATTACTCTAAAAGACATTAGTTTTAGGTTTATCATACAAAGATTAACCGAAAAAAGATGTTAGTCGTTAAGGTTGGCTGTGTTGTGATGACACGGTCAACCTTTTTGCATTTTTTTAATGATGAAAATATTCTCGTAACTACTCAGCACCCCTATAGAAAACTTCTCGTTAATAAAGCATAAACTTGA
>ERZ1027057.111-NODE-111-length-14917-cov-7.322702_pt1 | contig 14917 bp, 10 predicted proteins | sample MGYA00519426_ERZ1027057 | MGnify/ENA primary metagenome ERZ1027057 (study PRJEB26926, sample SAMN06164563) | human gut metagenome | biome: ENVO:00009003; feature: ENVO:2100002; material: ENVO:00002003 | host: Homo sapiens | place: USA | collected 2012 ...
TCTCAGTTGATGCAGCGCCAGGTGCCAAGATTACATTCACCTATCTGGGTATGACACCACAGACTGTGAAGGCATCTAACAACATGAACATTACCTTGGAAGATGACTCTAAGTCTTTGAACGAAATCGTTGTCATCGGTTATGGTGTAGCTAAGAAGAACGACTTGACTGGTTCTGTCGCAGCACTCAAGCCAGATGAGAAGAACCATGGTATCATTACATCTGCACAGGATATGATCCAGGGTAAGATTGCCGGTGTAAATGTAAACGCTGCAACGGGTGCTCCTGGTGAAGGTGCACAGATCCGTATTCGTGGTGGTGCTTCTCTTACTGCGAGCAACAACCCATTGATTGTTATCGATGGTATGCCTATGGATAACAATGATACAAAGGGTGTTAACAACCCTCTTTCTCTTGTCAATCCTAACGATATCGAGAGCTTCACTGTATTGAAAGATGCTTCTGCTACAGCCATCTATGGTTCCCGTGGTTCTAATGGTGTCATCATCATTACCACTAAGAAGGGTCGCAATGGTCAGAAGCCGCAGGTTTCTTACAATGGTACACTTTCGGTAAGTACTATCGCCAAGAAACTGGATGTGATGAACGCTTCTGAGTACACAGACTTCATCAAGAATTATTATGGCGAAGATTCTAAAGCTTATAAAGGCTTAGGTTGGAAGGAATACAATGCTGATGGTACACCTAACTATGCTGCCGGTACATACGATACTGACTGGCAGGATGAGATTTACCGCGCAGCTGTCAGCCATGAGCATAATGTCAGCTTATCAGGTGGCATCAATAAGAAATCATGGTCAATGCCTTACCGCGTCAGCGTTGGTTACACTGGCCAGGAAGGTATCTTGAAGGGTTCTGACTACAAGCGTGTTACAGCTGGTTTCAACCTCAGTCCTTCTTTGCTCAACAAGCACCTCAACCTGAATGTAAATGGTAAGTATTCTTACTCTAAGACAGTTCCTGGCGGACAGGATGCCGTTGGCGCTGCTATCACAATGGACCCTACTCGTCCTGTTAAGAGCAGTGATGAGAAATTCAAGAACTGGGGCGGCTATTGGCAGTGGGTTAATCCTGTTGACTCATACGACAAGACCTTCCCATACGATCGTAATTCTGACGCTCCAACCAACCCTGTTGAAAAGGTAGAGAACTACGGATTTAACAAGAGTGCACATGTTCTTTTGGGTAACGTAGAGGCTGACTATAAGATTCATGGTTTCGAAGACCTGCATCTGCATGTCAACTTAGCTGGTGAATATACCACTGGTGGTGAGTACAATCACATGAATCCACAGTCTACCTACGCATTCTACTATGGTGGCGACAGCGAAAATACAGAAAAGAAGTATAACGTTGTAGCAACAGCTTATGCTCAGTACACCAAGGACTTCAACAAGGCTAACCACTTCGATATCACAGCTGGTTACGAGTATAGCCACATGAAATATTGGGGAGACCAATGGAGCAGAACCATGTATCCATCTACCTACGAAGGAAAGAATGATAAGGGTGAAGCTCTTGCTGGCACACAAAAGGCTTACGATACCAGCAGATGGAGAGGTCAGACTTATCTCGTGAGCTGGTATGGTCGTGCCAACTATTCTTTGTTGGACCGCTACCTCCTTACATTTACCGCACGTTATGATGGTTCTAGCCGCTTTGCCGACGGACATCGTTGGGGTTTCTTCCCAGCAGCAGCCTTCGCATGGCGTATTAAAGAAGAGAGTTTCCTGAAAGATGTTGACGCTATCAGCGACTTGAAACTTCGTCTGGGTTGGGGTAAGACCGGTCAGCAGGATACAGGTAGAGAGTTCTATACTCCTATCTACAAGAAGAGTACAAGCGTACACTACCTCTATCCTATCGGTGGTAAAGAAAACAACCCTGGTCTGCTCTATCGTCCAGAGGCTTACAATGAAGACCTGACATGGGAGACCACTACTACATGGAACGTCGGCCTCGATTACGGTATGTTCAACCAAAGACTTGCCATCAACGTTGATGCATATTATCGCAAGACAACAAACTTGCTCAGTACAACTACCATCCCTGCAGGACAGAACTTCAGCAATGTACTTATAAAGAACGCAGGTTCTTTGGAGAACAAGGGTTTTGAGGTTGCTGTAACAGGTCGTCCTATCCAGACCAAGGACTGGTTTGTAGAATTGAGCGTGAACGCTGCCTACAACAAGAACGAGATTACTGAACTTGCAGGTGGTCGCGATATGATTGAGGCAGGAATGACGGTAGGTCAGGATCAGCCAATCACCTATCATAAGGTAGGTAAGCCAGCCAACTCATTCCTGGTTTACCAGCAGGTATACGATGAGAACGGACGCCCTATCATGGGTTGCTATGTAGACCGCAATGGTGATGGTGCTATTGACGAGAACGACAAATACTTCTATAAGAATATCGTAGCTCCTTGGACAGGTGGTTTCAGCTTCAAGGTTTCATACAAGAACTGGGATCTCGGAAGTAACTTCCGTGCAAGTTTCGGCAATTATATCTACAATGGATACGCAGAAAGCAAGGCTAACACTTCTGTACTCTGTAATCCAAAGGGATATTATGAGAATAGCACAAAGGATATTACTGCTTTAGGCTGGACTTCCTACAACTATCCTCTTAGCGATTACTTTGTACAGAATGCAAGCTTCTTGAAGTGTGACAACATTACTTTGGGCTACAATTTTGACAATATATTGAAGATGGGTAACTACAAGGGTATCTCAGGTCGTATCTACGCATCATGCTCTAATGTATTTACTATCACAAAGTACAAAGGTCTCGAACCAGAACAGACATCAGGTAAGGACAGCAACGTATATCCACGCTGCCGCACATTCCTGCTCGGTTTGAACCTCAACTTCTAACAATTTAAAATAGATTTCAATATGAAACTCAATAAATTCAAAACAATCGTCCCTGCTGCAGCTCTTCTGCTTTCAGCAAGTTTGTGCTCTTGCATGGATGATTTGGACAAGGGAAACATTGATCCAAATGGTGATGCTAATGCAAACATTATGGGCTTGTATAGCAAGTGCTATGCGGGTCTTATTATGGAAGGTAATGATGGTAACGCAGATTTCAAAGTTGACGACAATGGTAAATCTACGTTGATACGTAACCTATATTACTTCAACGAATTACCTACAGACGAATCTATCTGCTGGTGGTCAGATGGTGGTATCGTAAAAACATGTTACAATGAGTTTGCGCCAGATAATGATTACCTGAAGATTCTTTACTATCGTATGATGAGTAACATTTCGTACGAGAATCATTTCTTAGGTCTCGAGGCTGCAAAAGAAGATAAGGCGAAGTATGCAGAGGTACGTGTTATCCGTGCTTACCAATACTTATTAATGCTGGATTTCTGGGGAGATCCTTCTTTCTCAGATAAGATTTCGGAAGAAACTCCACGCCAGGCTCACACCTACAATGAAAAGTATGATGCAAGTAAGAGTTACACTCGTGCACAGCTCCTTCAGATGGGTCGTGAATTCCTGTTCAACTGGGTAAAAAGCGAATTGCTTGCTGCAGAGCCAGACCTGTTGGAGGCAAAGCCTGAGACAGACACAGATCCAGACTATGGCCGCGTAGATAAAGGTACATGCTGGTTGCTCTTAAGCCGTCTGTACCTCAACGCCGGTACATACCTCAACAACAATGGTCAGGACAATCCATATTGGGATAAGGCTCTCGAATATGCCAAGAAGGTTATCGATTCACCATATAAACTCTTCCTTGGCACCGATATGACTGCTGAGGCAAAGGCTAATGGCTACAAGCCATACGACTTGCTCTTTATGGGTGACAATGGTTCGAATGGTGCAAGTTGCGAGGCTCTTCTACCTCTGATGCAGGATGGAAACGATACTCAGGGCTACGGAGGATCACTCTTCTTTATCGCAACAAGTATAGATGCTCAATCAAGAACTGTTACAGGTAAAGCTATGGGTACAACAGAGCTCAACTGGTCAGGAATGCGTGTACGCCCTTCGTTCTTGAAAAAGTTTATCAATAATCCTACAGAATTTGAAGGCAAAACTGCAGCTGAAATTCGTGGAATAGCCAAAGATGATCGTGCACTGTTCTGGGGCGAGAAAGCTGGTAAAGCTGATGAAGAACCAGAAATGCATACCGTAGACTTGGGTAAAAATGCAGCGTTCAAGAATGGACTCAACGTTGTAAAATGGAACAATCAATATTCCACCGGCGCCAATTCACATGATACAAAATTTGTAGATACAGACTTCTTCCTCTTCCGTGTAGCAGAGGCTTACCTCAACGCTGCAGAAGCTGCATTGCACCTTAACGACGCAAATTCAGCTAAGGAATGGATTAATGCTCTTCGCGATCGCGCTAACGCAGAACTTCGTTCTTCATATACTCTTGAAGACGTACTCGACGAGCGTGCCCGTGAGTTGTACTGCGAAGGTTTACGTCGTACTGACCTGATCCGTTACAACCAGTTTGGTGGTGCTCAGGCTACATACAATTGGGAATATAAGGCTGGTAGTAAGAATGGTACAACCTTCGACAAGAAGTTTAATGTATATCCTCTCCCATCTTCAGAGCTTCTTTCCAACGATAACCTGATTCAGATTGACGGATACAACGAGGTTCAAAACTAAAGTATAATAGAATTATAAAAGAAAACGCAATATGAAGAATAAATATATAATTGGTGCTCTGCTTGTCGGCATCATCAGCTTATTCGCATCATGTTCGGATGACAACGACTCAAACCCAACGCTGATTCAGCCTTCGGATTTTGTGTTGAACACTCCAGAATATGTAAATTCTACTATTGACTTGAAGTAATCTACAGGACTTAGCCTTTCATGGTCACAGCCTAAGTATACTGCAGACAACGCTCCAATCAATGTAACATACGAGATACAGGTATCTCCAACCAACTCTTTCACTGTTTCTGCAGATGAGGCTGCAGCAGACAAAGATGGTGAAAAGGTGGCAGATTACGATGTTCTTGAGCACACTACGCAGGTATGTAAAACTTCTGCCTCTGCTGAAGAAATAGACAAGGCACTGGTAAAGGTTCTGAAATTGCCAGTAGACTATGTTCCTGTTGAACAGGATGCGTATATCCGCATAAATGCATACATACAAGAGGGTGACAACCGTCTGAATCCTATCGCATCAAAAAACACCATCCATCTTAAGGTATTACCTTATTATGTTGATGTAAAGGATGCAACTCCTATAATGTGGTATCTCGTTGGAAACATGTTCGGTGCCAAGTGGGCAAATGACAAGCTTGTTGGTACGGATGCTCTTCCTATGTTCTTGAAGCCAACCTCAACTTACAATAAGAAGACAGGTACAGGTGAGATTGAATACACCAACTACTTCCTTACAGGTGAATACAATGATAAAGCTGAGGTCGCTGATGCAGGTTTCAAGATTCTGCCTGCAAACTTCAACTGGGATTACAGTATGAATGCCGTTGATGGTAAAGCAGGTACAATCGTCTATCGTGGTGATACAGGAAAAGATGGTGGTCACATCGTACCAAAGACAGCAGGTTACTACACCATTACTCTGAATACTGCTGACAATACAGCCAAAATGGAGGAGTACAAAGGTGAGGTGAAGGACTATGGCATAATCCAGATTGCGACCTCTAGAGATGAGTTTAAGAGCGACACTCCAATGCTTCCTTACAATACTGTGGGCGTTGAGAACCACGCTTGGTATTATGTAATGGAAGTTGCTGCTGGCGAAACCGTACAGTTCAAGTTCAAGATTGCTGGTTCTTGGGAGACAAACTGGGGATATGGCACAGCTGATGGCGATATCAACATGTTCGGTAAATGTGAGGTTGGTGGCAAGAACATCGGTTTGGAAGAAGGCAAGTATGTCATCTCATTCAACGACATCACTGGTGCATTCAGCATTGTTAAATTGTAAATCACTTAAAGTATAGACAATTATGATTAAGAAAATATTATTGGGAATGACCCTGCTGATGTCTATGGTATCTTGTACCGAAGACTTTACAGACTGGGCTAATCCACAGTCCAATCCTGATAAGGAAGAAGCTGTATCATTTGGAGATGGTAGCGTAACTCCAGAAGGTGTCATCAACTTGAAAGATGTTACAGGAGATAAGGTAAAAGTAGCGAGCATTGTTGCTCCTACTTCTACCAAAGATACTTACGCTCCATTTTTCAAGATTAATTTCGACGGTCAGTCTTTCGACATTGATGCTGATGGTAACATGGCAAAAGCTGACTTGGTAAATTACATCACAAATACGTATGGCAAACGTCCAATAGAGCGTGACATTGATGCTACTCTCGACGCATGGCAAAGCAATGGTTCAACAGCCGCAAAGGTTAAGATGGCTACATCAGAAAACTTCCAAGTAAAGGCTATTCCTGAGGCTCCAGTTATCGAAGAAGGCTATTACCTCGTAGGCGACATGTTTACTACAGATGACGTAAATGGTTGGACTAAGGGTGTTGCAAAAGCATTCAACCACAGCGACAAGGATGTATATGAGGATCCGTTCTTCACCGTATCTTTCGAAACAACCAAGGCAGACCAGTATTGGAAGATTATTCCTAAGAAAAATATTGATGCAGATGACCTCTGGGCTCCAGGTGTTGTAGGACCTAAGGTTGACGGCGACGACAGTATGACTGGTGCACTGACCAACGGTGAAGCTAAGGCAGGTAAGATTGCTAAGGCTGGTAAGTATAAGCTCACCATCAACATGATGGACTACTCTTATACCATAGAGGAGGTTAACTACGATCCATTCATCTACTTCATCGGTAGTACTGATGGTTGGAAATCCAATGATCAGAAGCTTGCTCTCGTAGACGATGCAAAGGGCGTATACACTGGTTATGTTTATTTGGCCGATCCTAACGCTGCTGGCTTTGAGTTCAAGTTCCAGCGCGCGCAAGGAAACTGGGACACCGCTATTGGTGCAGGTACATTTGTAAGCTTTGGTGGAGCTGCTATCGGTGTCGACAATGGCAACATCGGCGTAAATGCAGGCGAAGGTGTTTACTACATGGATGTTAATCTTTCAGAAGGCACTATCACAGCCACTAAGGTTGAGACCATGGGTATGATTGGTGGCTTCAACAATTGGGATGGCGACGCTAAAATGACATGGAATGCTGAAGAGTATTGCTTCGAGGCAACAAATGCAGGTGTTACAGCAGATGGTTGGAAGTTCCGCGTAAATGGTGATTGGGCCATCAACCTCGGTGGAAGCCTCAACAACCTGACAGCAGGTGGTGACAACATTACAGTAGCAGGCAAAACTGTCAAGTTGTATCCTACAAGAAAGACTAAGGACAATATCTACTGCACAGTAGAATAAGTATTTGTTTCATCATAATAAAAATAGTATAACCAATAGGCGACTCTCAATTCCGGGAGCCGCCTATTTTCTTTTTCTCCTCCCCCTTTTCAAGTATTTTTTCCTTAAAATTCTGCCAAAATCTTCAGAATAGCTTAAAATGAGCGATTTATGCGTGTTTCTCCTCAATAGAGGTAATGACTTGGCAATAGTTTTAACTTCTACATTCTACATATGTTTGCCTTGCTTGCCAAACAACTCTTTTCGGATGCAAAGTTAAATCTAAAATCTGAAAAACGACACTTTTTGCTTTGTTTTTATAGATTATTAATTTTGGGTTGGAAGTGTGCTTATTCCAAATATAGCAACACATTGTCTATGCAGCATATATAAATTTCATATACGGCATTAAAAGTAAGAGAAATGTTAAATGTCGTCCTCATTTCTACAATACAAAGCAAAACGTTCTCGTTTATGGATTGTTTTTCGTACTTTTGAAAGTTATAGAAAGATAATGTAGCTTAGAAAGGTAAAATATGGACAACAAAGTATTTCTTTTAGGATTATTTCTGCTTTCAGTTGCTAACGTGAAAGCTCAAACTCAGACGCAGAATGATTCGCTCACAATGGAGAACATGATGCACAACCTTCCCGAAATAATGGTCAAAGGTTCGCGCCCTATCGTTAAGGCAGAGCGAGGTATGTTATCCTATAACATGCCGTTACTTATGAAACAACTACCTGCCGACAATGCCTATGAGGCTCTCACACGTATTCCTGGTGTTAGTGATACCGATGGTGGCATCAAGTTTTCCGGAAACGAGGTGACGCTTATCATCAACGGACAGGCGACCACTTTAACGCAAGAACAGCTTGCAGACAGATTGAAAGCGATGCCTGCTGCACAGTTGGCTAAAGCAGAGGTGATGCTTGCTGCTCCTGCACGTTATCATGTTCGTGGCATGGCTATAAATATCGTCACGAAAGATTATGCAGGGAAAAATCAGTTGTCGGGACAGATAAATGGAGGATTACAGCAAAACAAATATTCCAGAGAGTTTGGAGATTTCTATCTTTCCATGCAGAGGGGCAAATTTGGAATGGATGCACAATATCAATTTATTGACGGCAATTCATATGGTGAATCTTCACGCATAGCCAACCATCCATTGGATAACGGGCGTATTCACTACAACGATGAAACGTGGCAGAAATCATTTGGTATTGCTCATGACTACCGACTTGGTATGAATTATGCATTTAGCAAGAACCATCGACTTGACATTGCCTATACGGGAAAATGGCAAAAGTCTTGCTCCAACAATCACACTACAGGTTCAAGTGTAAGCGGAATGCATTACGACACTCATGTGTATCTGCACAATGTTGATGTAAACTACTCACTTCCTTTTGGACTTAACATTAGTGGTTCGTACACTAACTATCGTACTCCTCAACAACAAAAACTTGACGGTACGATGTATGCAGATGAAAATACGACAGAAACGGAACGCAACCTTACAAGTGGCAGTGAACAGACTATCAGCAAATGGATGTTCGCAGCCGACCAAAACCATTCTTTTACACATGGTTGGGGATTGTCGTATGGTGTAAAGGGACAATTCACAAGCAACAAGAGTTATCAGAACACCATCGACAAAGAGGGTAACATTCTGCCTAATGCAACAAGCAGTGTGGACATCAACGAACGTATTTGGAATATATACGCAGGTTTCAGCAAACAGATAAACAAGGCAATTAGTCTTGAAGTATCCGCAGCAGCCGAACAATACCATTCACCGATATGGGACAAATGGCGCATATATCCGTCACTCAATGCCCTGTGGAATATCAACGAGAACCATTTACTCAACTTGTCATTCAGTTCCAATTCTGAATTTCCGAGCTATTGGTCAACAATGAGCAGTGTATTTTACTCATCGGCATATACCGAGATACATGGCAATCCTGATTTGAAACCATACTCTTATTACAATGTCAACCTTATGTGGCAGATTAAAAGACGTTATACGCTGATGGCTTTTGCAAGTCTGAAACCTGATTATTCTGTGCAGTTACCGTACCAACCAACAGACCGTATGGCGGTAATATTGAAGGAAACCAACTTCAACTATGAGAATAGCTTTGGATTGCAAGCCTCTGCAATATTCGGTGCTGGCAAATGGCTCAACGGTAATGTGTTTGCTGTAGGAATCTATAAACATGCCAAAAGTGACCATTTCTTCGATTTGCCATTCAACCGCAAGAAGCTGACAGCAGCACTTGGAGGTACTGCATCTATAAAACTTTGCAGCACACAAGACTTGCGCCTTATACTCAACCCTTTCTTTCAGTCAAAAGTAATACAAGGTGTTTATGATGTAAGTCCTATCTTTAGAATGAATGCCAAGTTACAATGGACTTCACATGATGGGAAATGGGGATTGCGCATCAATGGCAGCAACATCTTCAACAACAAGGCAGACACTCGTTCCGTACAAGGTAATCAAGATTACCGTATGAAAATTAACAACAATTGGGCTACTGCCACTTTTGCTGTTATATATAAGTTCGGTGGTTACAAGGAAAAGAAAGTAAAGGCAGTTGATACATCAAGAATGGGACACTAAGCCGCATGATATGAAACAAAAACTAATTGGTAGAATAAGTATGGATAACATCCATGAGCTATGCTTTCTCACTCAAGGCAAGGAAAATAATCATCGTAAGGAAGAACTGTACCAGCTTACTTTTGATGAGGATGACCGTGTGGCGTTCAATGCCTTGCATGCCATGTCACATTTCGACTTAGCCAATAATGAATGGCTTTATAGTAAGCATGACGAGCTGATAGACCGAGTGATGAAAGAAGAACATGTTGGGAAGTGCCGTCTAATGCTTAATCTTCTCTTACGCCAACCGTTTGAAGAAGAATTCCTCCGCTCGGATTTCATAGACTTCTGTGTAAGTAAGATTACCGCTTGCGCTCAATCCTATGCTATACGAGCCTATTGCATGAAGCTTGCTTATGAGCAAATGAAGTATTATCCCGAACTTCTCAGCGAGTTAAAGATGGCATTGGACATGTTGGAACAAGAGGCGCTATCCCCTGGATTAGCTTCCGCAAAAAGGCAGATATTGATGAAAATAAAAAGGAAGCATTCTTTGTCTTAATGTAACATTTACGCAAAGAATAATCTTGTTTCTGTATGTTTGCCATTCGATATGCTGCTTATAGTTGGTACACTCACTTTCTGCGACCGTTGGGAGCAAAAATTCTCCGCCCTCATGGTGGAGCGAGGAGTTTTGGGGTTCCCAAAACATAACCTCGCTCCCTCCTCTAAGAACAAAAGACGAGATATTTGCCTTTCGGCTTTCCATGCCCAAGGTTGCAGACCTTAATTCTCTCAATTTGCGCCAAACATCAAAGCTGCCACATTGAAAGAACAAGATCACAGACACAAGCTACTTTGTACATGGAGTTTGCAAAGGAAAAGGTGATATTTTCAGTGTGAAACTTGCCAAGTGTTTCAGTTGTGTGTTGTTGATTTCCTTTGTGAACTATGCCGAGTGTGTTATGTGTGCTGTGTGTCCTCGGTATAGTCTGCATAAATCTAATGCCATGCTAAAACACTGCGGAGGTTCGCCCAAGTGGCTGGAGGCGCAAAGCCTCCAAGGAACGTTGCTGCAACCATTTCGGAGAATAGAGCGGTTGCCAATTAATCCACAAGCACATTTTACAGCGTACCAAGTGAGGGCATGTAAAACGTTGAATTGTTGAAGATAGGTGTTATCTTTATGAGAACCAACCACTTATACCCTCAACAAACTCTCAACAAATAGCTCTACACAACAAATTACTGGGCAAAAAAGAAAGAAAGGAATGGTGTTCATGGTTTTCTCTTTTCAACATTATCTTTCTTTTGTTGAGAGATTTGTTGAGAATATGTTGAGCCGTAAATGCCTGATGTTCAATACTTCTTTCATCATATTCAACAATTCAACAAAAATAAGGGGTGTTTTGTCCGTCATTTTTATGAACAGAACTCATCCCCCTACAAGTAAGAATGTCATGCTTATGCTTCAGTACTTATTCACGACAGTACGACAGCGCCAAGCCAACAAACAAGCAAGAGGACATTCAACTAAAGGCGGTTGTTCTTCTATTGAGTTGTAGGATAATGACACTACTTTTCTCTTTTGCCCCGCACAATCTCTTGAAGATGGTGGCACGAAACCGAGCTGCCCCGTATGAGTTTATACGGAAGCAAAAGGCAACAATCATCGGAAAGCCATACAACGTTTGCCAAATGCCATTGGAAGTTTCCTGTTTCTGTTGGACTTCCGACACCGTCAATAAACCATCCTTGTATATTGACCTTATCACAGCATGGAGTTTCATGGCGGTGACATGAAGCATATCAACCAATTCACCCTCACTCATCCACAAGTCTTGCAAGTTGGACGGAATGGATAACATTCCATTTCCGTCCACGGTGATTACAGTCCTTTTCATGCCATTCCCCCCATTGTCGGCATATGCCCCTTGATTCGACTTTCAAAAGCTGATATGTCATGCTCCAATTTAGTACTTGTCACCTTTGCGTAAATTTGTGTTGTGGCGATGTCCGTATGTCCCAGTATCTTGCTTACACTCTCTATCGGCATACCGTAGTTTAAAGCCAAAACTGCGAACGAATGCCGGCTTACATGAAATGAAATTCGCTTCTTGATGCCACACATTTTTGCCACTTTCTTTATACGCTTGTTTACCATGTCAAGTGAGCCAATATTAAACAAGTGCATATCTTTTCTCAATGGCTTGTAACGTTCAATTATCTGTATGGCTGCATCTATCAGTTTAATTTTGAATGGTACGCCTGTCTTTTGACGCTGAGAAACTATCCATGGAGACCCACTTATAATGGCAACATTGTCCTCTGTAAGATTCTTGATGTCAACGAAAGAGATACCTGTCCAACAACCAAACATAAACAAGTCTCTCGCAAAAGCAAAGTTGGGATTTTCCAACTCTATTCCTGCAAATATGTCCAATTCTTCCTCTGTCAAGAACTCACGCTCCTTGTGGTCTGGGTCAACGTGGTACATGGCAAACGGATTTCTCTGTATCTTGCCGTTGTAGTGTGCTGCCGTGACGATATGCTTCAATGGTATGGAGTATATCCAAATGGTAGATTGCGTGAGTCCAATGACATTCTTCAAATACAGACAAAAATCACGGATGAACTCCTCGGTAAGCTCATTCATGGACATATCGCTGCGCTTGTACTGAAATTTGATGAACTCGGCAACGTACTTTCTTACCGTCAGATACTTGCGGTAGGTTCGGACAGCTCGGTCTTTTCCCACGCGTTGGGCAAAGGCTGCGTTCTCCTTGTCAAAAGCTCTGAGTAATGTCTCATACTCCGTACCTATGCCTTGATATGCGTTTCTCACCATTTCAGCGGTAACGAACGCCTCACGGTCGGAAAGCCGTTGGTAATGCTTAGCGATTTGAGCCTTGATGTTATCAAGCGCAAAGTTCACCTCATTGGCTTCCTTGCTTCTGCCTTTGGCTCTGTTGCCCTTGGCATCCCATATCGCCTTGGTCACGCTCAGCTTGCAACTGAACTGTGCGATAGTTCCGTTGATTGTCACACGTCCCATGATAGGGACAATTCCGTTTCTCTCCTTGCTTCCATTTACATAGAAGACTGTCTTGAATGTACTTCTCATAATTCCTTGCTTTTTGTTCTGTGCAAAATTAAATCATGAGAGTTGCATGGCAAATTCACAACCTGTGCAGAATTGAGAAGTAAAAACCGAAGCCGTTAAAAATGCTTATTAGAGCGTTTCTTTGAGGTAATGACTTGAAAGCGTTTCTACTTCTCAAATCCGCCATTTTCGCATTTCCTCACGAATGCCACTAAAAGCCAACGACTGCCACAACCACTTGAGACTCAAAACAAAAGCTCAAATCTGCTATTTTTTGCTTTTTTAGTCATTCTTTTTCGGAAAAATTCATGATGTTTTTCCTAACTTTTGCTGAAGTTTTTCGACATACTTCCTGAAGTGTTCCAAAACACGTGTTTCAAACCAAACAGAACGGTTGAAAACAGCAGCATATTAAAACTTGAAACTCATAAATAATAAACTTACAATCCGAAATCAAGCAATCAACATCAGCCAAAAGAGTTCTATCATGTCCATCACAAAGTCCGCATATCACTTTGATATTCAAACTTTTAAACACAACCCTTTCTGGATATTTTATTTTAGCTTTAAAAAGCCCTATTAAATACCGAAACAATTTTACTCCTCAGCAGAAATCCGGTAATACGAAGGAGCAAGCCCTGTCTGCTTCTTAAAAAATGTCCCGAAAAAAGAAGCATTCGGAAAATTCAAGTCATCCGATATCTCTTGTACACTCTTGTTGGTATTCTTCAGCCAGAAAATACTCTTCCGGATAATAGCTCTGAAAACCAGTTCCTGCACCGTATATCCACAAACCGATTTCGATAATGCTGAAAGATATTTGGGAGAAAGACACAACTTATCGGCATAAAAAGCTACTCCCCTCTCTTGCATATAATACTTTTCAATCAACCGAATGAGCTTGATAAAAGTATCAATCTTATGTCCTGCTACATTTTTTTCTTCGATAATCCGACGGCTGTAAATAGAACACAAACGGTAAGTCAATGCCAGTAACAACAACTTACACTCATGATTATCAAACGGATTCTGCGCACTCTTCCTATGTCTTCCCAGCAATGCAATATAACGTGCCAAATCGCTTTCTTCTCCGGAAGTCCATACATAGCATGGTTCGGGAGTCAGTGTCGTATACAAATACATTGCCACAATCGAACTGCCTAAAATCTCACGTATCGGATCTATATGATAAAACAGTATGCTCACACGCAAATCATCAGACAGTTCTCCTATTGAAAAATTATTCCCTTCGGAAAGAAAAACCGTTTCTCCTGCCCGGGCTGTAAACTTCTTTTTATCTACATCGAAACAGAAATATCCTTTTTCACACACAATCAGTCCCACATAATTCATCAGGAAAGGCTTACACAATATCTTCGGAAAAGCTTTAACTTCCCCTTCCAGGCAGCAAATATCTTTTCCCGCCGTCAAATCGCGCTCAAAACGTGTTAAACGCATTTCTTGTTCCTTAGCATCCATCCCCATAAAACTAAAATTAAAGTCTGCCACTAAGGTAAGATTTTTCTATATTCCCATCATGAAACAAGAAAATAAAAATACATCACGGGAAGCTTTCATAGGTACTTTTCCACCGAAAAGTCAGATTAAGAAATGAAATACGCTCCACCGTGATGTATAAAGCAAATAAATGAACGAGTGTAAAGTATTTTATGTCTGTAAATCCAGCTTCCTTTTTCTCCACGGAATTACCAGCATAAGAACGGCACATGCTATACAACCGTAGAATGTCCATCCCGACATTTCTTTTACAGCAGCCAGAGTAGCCTGTACCTGCACACGCCCTTTTGTCTGTCTCTTATACACATCTGACGCTGC
>ERZ1027057.135-NODE-135-length-13526-cov-10.151956_pt1 | contig 13526 bp, 15 predicted proteins | sample MGYA00519426_ERZ1027057 | MGnify/ENA primary metagenome ERZ1027057 (study PRJEB26926, sample SAMN06164563) | human gut metagenome | biome: ENVO:00009003; feature: ENVO:2100002; material: ENVO:00002003 | host: Homo sapiens | place: USA | collected 2012 ...
ACGAGATGTAGAGAGGTCTCGTGGGCTCGGAGATGTGTATAAGAGACAGGGTCTGACCTGGTCCCTCGCACGGGAACTTGGTCCTTTCCATATCCGTGTAAACGCGGTTGCACCTGGCATCACCCGTACCGATATGGTTGCCGCACTTCCAAAAGAAATGATTGATCCACTCATCAACCGCATTCCTCTTCGAAGAATTGGTGAGGCAGAGGACATTGCAAACGCATTCCTCTTCCTGGCAAGCGACATGGCTTCGTATGTAACCGGAGAAATTCTTTCCGTGGATGGTGCGATGAGATCCTGATTTATTTTTCATCCAGTTGTACACCATTTTCTGATTTTGGGGTTATCTGCGTAAAATCTATAGTTTTTTGACACTTCCCACAGCTAAAGCAGGGGGATTCTTGTTTCTTCCACTACTGCATTGGCAAATACCTTACGGTACTGCAATGTCTTACACAGTGTCCACAAGCTATGTTTATCCTGTTCCCGTATGCCCTACGGTACAGCTTTTCATCTTTATGCAGACTGCATCTGCAGTGCTTTTTTCAGAATATTAATGCCTGCATTCGTATCCCGGTCATGAACTGCATGGCATTTCGGGCACTCCCAGATACGAATGCTCAGATTTTTTATCCGTGGATTTCTGTAGCCGCAAGAGCTGCAGGTTTGACTGCTCGGATACATCGTTGGTACTCTGTGAAGTTCATTTCCATACCAGCTGGCTTTATATTCCAGCATTTTGAAAAACTTTGCCCAGGAAACACTTGCTATGGATTTTGCCAGTTTATGGTTCCGGATCATTCCTTTCACATTCAAATCTTCGATGCAGATGGTTTGGTTTTCGCGCACCAGCATCGTTGACTGTTTCTGCAGGAAATCATTCCGCTGATTGGCTATTTTCTCATGCACTCTGGCTACCCTGAGCCGCTGCTTCCCGCGGTTATGGGAATCTTTCTGCTTCCGGGAAAGTCTGCGCTGTTCTCTTATGAGTTTTCGCATGGAGCGTTCCAGATATCTGGGATTTGATACCGTATTTCCATTGCTGTCAGAATAGAATGCTTTGATTCCGACATCAATTCCAATCGTTCCTCCAGCATTTGGGCGTGGTTCCGGTTCGAAATCAATATTTAAGACTGCAAAATATTTTCCGGCCGGTGTGTACTCAATGGTTACGTGATTAATTTTTCCCACTTCCATCGACTGGCGTATTTTGACAAATTCAAGTTGATATTTCACATATTTTAGGAAATTTAATAACTGTTATATTTGATTATCAAATTCTTCGCAAACCCTTGAAAATACTAAGTTTGTAGCAAGTGTACTTCCCCTTACTCTTTCCCTTGTGTTACATTCTCCCATTAGCTTTCATGAACCTTAATATGGGAAAAATTAAGGGAAAGAAAATTTCATAACACAGTATAACATATAACAATAACGACATGGTGAACTGATTGAAATGTTTTCGATATTTAACTCTATAACTGATTATCAAAAGAAAATGGAGATAAGATACGATGAGAACAATTTATGCAGAATACAACATAAATCACGATAGTATTGATGTTTACACAAGTGCTGGATATATGCTTCGCATTGATTGCTGGGAAGCTGAAAAAAATTTAAAAACCACATATGGATCAGAATGTGCGCTTACTTCATTGGCTGTGGATGAGCCTTTGGAATATGCAAGATTATATCTTGAGGGCAATTTACAGATGTGGGTGGATGCAGAAGATTCATTAGAACTTTATTAAGTGAAAGAGGGATAGTGTTCATTAAGAGTGCTATCCCTCTTTAAAGAATGTGCGAAATGCAATAATTACATATTTTCTATGGATTAACAGAGCGCCTAAAAATAATCCATGTACTTATGAAGTAACAAATCAATAAAATTACCAAAATCCCCATTGTTGCCCCTATTTGTAACATCAATGTACTAAACCCAATATAGGCTGAAATTTCTGCTGATATGGTTTGGATAAAGTAAGCTATTACAACAGCAGCTACAATGATTGCTGTGATAATTGGAAGCCCAAACCAAACACTTAATTGTTGCAAGATAAGTTTTCCGATATGCTTTTCTTCCGCCCCCAATTTTCGGAGTACAGAGAAGCGATATTTATATTGTCCTGCGTCTAAGAGTTGTTGCAAAGAAAGTACGGTAAGACATATAACCATCAGTACGACAGCACCATAAATCATTGCAGTCTGTAAAATAAAGTTATTTGCTATGGAACTATTGATTTGCAGTGTGCTAAAACGCACGCCATAAATAGCCCCGGTTTCTGCCTGCTCGGGATATTTCTCTGTAAAAAGTTTTTCCAGTTTCCTTGCATTTTCATAGGAGATATTTTCCGTTGTTGTAATATATCGGTTTTTTATTACTGGCAACAGCTTTTCACAAATATTGTCTGGAAGTACATACAATACATTTGTATAGGAATTGTACGCTGTTTCTCCAATCGGATCCTCATAATAGGACTGCCCGGAAAGAGTCAATTCTCCTGCGTCTGTCATAATGCTGGTGTGTTCTTTCAAAAAGCTATCCCGTTCTTCCTCGGTGGCGATTGCTTTCCATTGTGTTGTAAATTCATCTTCCTCCAGAGAAATCTGTTCGTAACCCAGCATTTCCCGTATAGTGTTATAATCACTCAAAGAAATTGCTACAATCGGAAAATCATATTTCTGTCTGTTGTGAAAATCGTCTTTCTCTGGCAGATATAGATTGAACGTGCAATCATAAACTGTATCTATTTTGTGTTCTGTCAGAAACTCAGTAATGATTTCATAACTGTCTTGCGGCAGATTTTCTTCTTCATATACGTCATTATATCTTGAATATACCTGCACATCATACATAGAGCGCATATCCAAATAACCTGAAGCCCAGCCCGTCAAAATAGGGGCGGCAATAAACATGAAGATTGCAAGGACAAGGGTTATACAAATCAGCGTCATTGTTTTGCTGGTTGTATTTAGTTTTGATATAATTTGCCCGAAAAAGAACAGGTTTTCTCCCTTGTATCTATGTTCCGGCGATTTTACTTTCCATGCTACAATCAAGCTGCTGGCAAGATAAATCAATGCACAAATAAAGAAGAGCAAATCAATCAATACAAATACCAGATATTGATTCAGTATTCCACCATGTAAAGGCAAATAGTATTGATTGGTAAGAGCAGGTACGCTTGCTGCTAAAAAGGCGTGCAATACAGAACAAATAAGCAGCCCATCAATCAACTTTTGAAAAGCAATTTTTTTCTTTTTCAACATCCATAATGCCGCCCAGCCTAATGTAACAACAGGGAGCAAAATATTTCCCCAATACATGATTTTCACCGGGAAAGCAAAGCGGGAGTCATAATAAAATCGGACATTTTGTATTCCTGAAAACAATTCCCATAAAGTAAACATTAAAAACAGAATTACTACGACAGGAATGAATCGGCTCTTTTTCAATTCTGGCTCATTTTCTTTCTCTGCGGAAAGCATATCAATAATTTTTGTTTTTTTGATTGTGCGTGTATTGAAAACTCCTACCACAAAAAAACTTACCACAAAAAATATCACTGTCAGCAAAACGGTGTCCGGGAACAATGTCCATGAGATTTCATAAGGCTCTCCATAAGCAGTAAGGAGCATTGCGGTAATGAATTGAGAGCAAAATACACCGCAAAAAATACCAATCAAAATGGAAAACATACCCATAATCAGTGTTTCTGCAAAGAAAATCCTGCCAATAGTTTTTTGTTCCATTCCCATAATGGACTGGACAGCAAACTCTTTTTGCTTTCGTCTTAGCATATAATGATTGACGAACCGTATCAAAAATAACAACAGCAATGTTATCATGCAGATTGCAATTTTCATTCCGTCACTTAACAGAGTAAAATCATACTCGCTGCCTATATCCGGGCTATAATAACTACTGGAAATAGACAAGAACGCATAAAACAAGGTAACACAGATTGTCATTGTGACAATGTAGACCAGATAGTCTTTTACAGACCGTTTTGCATTTCTGAAAACAAGTTTAGCATACATGGCTTTGTCCCCCTCCGATCATGGTAAGGACATTCAGAATTTTATCAAAAAAAGCACTTCTGCTGTCGTTGCCCTTGCGCAGTTCCATAAAGATTTCTCCGTCTTTCAAAAAAAGAATACGGTTGGCATAGCTGGCGGTAAAAGCGTCATGAGTTACCATAAGAATTGTCGCCCTAAGCTGTTCATTGATACTTTGAATGGTAGACAGCAACATTTGTGAGGAATGGCTGTCTAATGCCCCTGTCGGCTCATCTGCCAGTAAGAGCTTCGGGTTGTTGATAATTGCTCTTGCACAAGCACAACGCTGTTTTTGTCCGCCGGATACCTGATAAGGATATTTGTTTAGAATATCGCTGATATTCAGCTTTCCGGCTATATCCAAAATGCGGGATTCTACGCTCCCGGCAGGGACTTTGTTGATTGCTAATGCCAGTGCAATATTTTCTGAAATCGTCAATGTGTCCAGCAAATTGAAGTCTTGAAATATAAACCCTAAATTCTCCCTGCGAAAACGGGCAAGGGATTTTGGTTTGATTTCCGTTATATCTGTTCCATCTAAAAAAATATGCCCTGCACTTACGGTATCAATCGTAGAAATACAGTTGAGCAGCGTTGTCTTTCCAGAACCGGACGCACCCATAATTCCGAGAAATTCCCCAGCTTCCACAGAAAAGCTAATGTCTTTAATGGCTTTGGTAATATTCCCTTCATTGCCATAATATTTCTGGATATGTTCCAGTTTCAAAATCGTATTCATCTGATAAACCTCCTTAACTGTTCCATATCTTTATTGTAAATGGAGTATCTCATTTTTTGTATCAAGTTTTCTTACACAGTTCTTACAAAAATGTAAGAAGTGCAGAACCTGTCAGCCCTGCACTCCGATAATAAAATCATTCATTTGAAAGATAAGTGAAATCGTTGTTCCTCTGTTTTCGGAATAAGCAGTAAGCCCTATTCCCAGTTTATCACATAGACGCTTGCAAAGATATAAGCCAATTCCAGTAGAATTTTTCCCGGTTCGCCCATTCTGACCTGTAAATCCTTTTTCAAAAATACGGGGTAAATCACTTTTAGGAATACCTATCCCATTATCGCTGATAGATAGCACAATCTTGTCATTCGTTTTTGTTGCCCTAAAGTGCAAAATAGGCTGCTCTGCATGGTATTTGATTGCATTACCGATAATCTGATTTAAGATGAACCGCACCCATTTTTCATCGGTATAAACTTTTGTTTCTATATCGTCTATCTGAATTGACATATTGCTTTGACGCAAAAGATACTTATTATCTGCGATTGCACTATGCACAACATCGCATAAATTGACTTCACGGACAGAATAGTCTTTTTCAGCGTGTTCACTCCGGGCATAGTAAAGTGCCTGTTCTGTATATTGGTTGATATTCTCTAACTCTGCCAATACCTCTCTGGAAAAGGGAGAACGGTTATTCTCACACAGCAGCTTCATGGCTGTAATTGGTGTTTTTACTTCGTGTATCCATTGTTCAATGTATTCTTTATATTCCCTGCGTTCCCTCTGTACTTCGCCAATCCGTTCCAACATAGATTTTTCAGCCATTTTCATAATCTGGTAAAAAACCTGTTCATCAGCCCTTTCCGGCACTTGCATGATTTCCGGCAATAAATATCGTTCTTCTAATTGCTCCGTCATATTGAGCAATTTATTCAGATATTTTTTTCGTGAGAAATAAAATGCCAGCAAAGATAAAACAAGGACAATCGACCAGACTGCAAAAATAAACAGGACTGTTTGGATAGGATTATCGCTTGCAATCAGGAACAAAGCAAGGACAAGCATACCCAGCAGATTGATTAAAATAACGGGGAGTTGATTTTTCAAATATTGTTTTCCACTCATAATGTATATCCTTGCCTGTGTTTTGTTTTAATGAAATCTACAAGTCCGATTGCTGCCAGTTTGTCGCGAATACGGGTAATATTGACACTTAGGGCGTTATCATCAACATAAAGCTGATTGTCCCAAAGAAAATCCACAATATCATTTCTGGAACAGATTTTTCCGGAGTTCTTAAAAAGGTAGTAGAGGATTTTCAATTCATTCTTTGTCAATTCTGCTTTCTGTCCTTTGTACTCTATCATGCTACTCTCCAAATGCAGGGTAGCTTCTCTCCACATATAAATTTCTGTTTGAGGGGAACGGTAGGCTTTCTTTAACAATGCAGCAATTTTAGCAAGAAGAATAGCGGGATTATAAGGCTTTGTGATAAACGCATCTCCACCCAGCATAATGCTGTTCAGTTCGTCCATATCTGTATTGCTGCTTGTTACAAATACAATCGGAATATCTGAAAAGGTGCGAATCCCCGAGCATATTTCAAAACCGTTATTCCCCGGAAGTTTTATATCCAGAATAACCAGATGTGGCGCAGCTTCTTTTAACTGCTCTATTGTTTTGGAAAAATCCGTAACTGCAAATACTTCATATCCATTCCCAGACAAAAGAGTTTTAAGCTGTGTTTGTATCGTAAAATCATCTTCAATGATTAGTATTTTTTCCTTCATAGAGATACCTCCCTGACACTTTATTATACTGTATCAGAGAGGTTTTCTCAATCGTATTATTGAATGGGAATTTTAGAATGATTTTGTACATAGCTTTGTAAAAAATGCTTAATAGTTTCTTTTCTCAAGGTACGATTCTAAATAACACCTAAGTCCAACATATGCGCCCTGCAAAAGTACAAAAAGCAATAGAAGATTTACTGACAGTGCTTTTTTGATTGCTTCTCCAAAATAAATGATGACAGCAGCACTTGTCAGTATCATCAGTAGAGTAATGACATCCCAACACTTTTCCCTATATAATTCTATAACCTTTATTTCTATCAGTATCGCCAGTATCCCTGTTCCTGCCACACATATTCCTACAATCAATATTAGCAATATCCAATATACCATTCCGGCTATAAAAGGATTTGGAATTTTTGTGCTAATCTGTGCCACAGATTGCCCGACCTCAATCGTCCAACCGATAAAAGTTTGTATGAATGACGCTGCATCATGGAAGAATGATTTGCAATCGGAAAGGAGCACATCTGACTGTACTGCCTGAAAAAGAGTGGTTGTCAGCGAATACCATGCAAGAAGGAACAAGGTTGTTTGGAACATTACCGTTTTTGCTTTATATTGTCCTGCAAGTCGCTCTTTTTGTGTTTCGTATTTTGCTTTTGCATTCTGATAGTCTGTCCGGTCACAGGCTTCACATTTTTCATAGAGTACCGGCTTTTCTACCGGTATCTCTACGATTTTCTGATGTGTCCGGGCATAATCCCGTTGTTGTGTTAAGCATCGTATTTTATCTTGACATTCCCCTATCGTGACGTTTGCGCTTCGCAGCTTCTCTTTCTCGCTCCGCAATGCTCTGTCTGCCAGCTTCAAGTCGTTCTTTAATGCTTGAATATTCCCGGCTCTGTTCTCTTTGTTTAATTTCTCGTTCAAGGTCAGAGATTCGTTGAGCTGCGTCTTTAGTTCCACGATAAGCTGGTCTTTCTGTTCCAGTTCTTCTTGTATCTCCTCGGTCAAGAGGAGAAGTTCTTCCAACTGTTCGGCGTTCTTTGATTCTCTGGATTCGTTCATCTATATCACGTCCTTTCTCTATCTGCTGTTCCAGTTCAGCAATTCGGTGTTCTGTTTCAGTAATAAACTGTTTTCGCTGTTCAGTTTCTGTACCAATTTCTGCCATTGCTGATTTTCGTTTTCCAAAAGTTCTATCTTCGTTTTCTGTTCTTCCATCTTGGAAAGCAGTTCCTCGGTATTTGGCAAAATGTTGAGCAGCTCGGATAACTCGCTGTTTAATTTTTGCAATTTCTGATTCTGTTCCTGCATAAGAGAGAGTTGGGTGTCCCGGTTCTGCATTTCCAGAATCATTTCTGCCATTAAGGTCTGCTGTTCTTCGATTTGCCCAATCATGGATTCCATTAAGGGTATAATTTCCCGGCTTTCTTCTAATGTCATTTAATCGCTCCTTCCATAATGATAATGCACCCGATACTTTTCCAAAGGTGTCCAGTATCTTTTGCAATAACGTGTTTTGTTGTTTTATGATTTGATTTTCCGCTACTTTCCACGAACCTTTTATTTCCTGCCCGGCAAGAAACTTTTGTTCAATCTTTCTTGCGTCAGCGCCTTCATGGATGGTAGGAATCTGGAGTTTTCCCTGTTTTTCATAAGAACGGTGATCGACCTGATTATGCAAAGGAAGATGTTCATTACACACCTTTGCCCATTCACTCCGCCACAGTTCACAATTTTTTGGATTGTTCCATCCGTTAGCATCGGTCAGCACCCGTTTCCATTGCAGGCGGTTTCTTGCACCCATCTTCTGAATTCCGTTTTCGTCTAATACAGGGATACGGATTCCATGACGGTCAGGGTTTTTCTTATCCTGCCACCAGTTCGGATGGGATTCATCAATCACGATATTTCCGTTTTTATCTCTGAGAAAATCCCAATCCTTGACTTCTTTCTTTCCCCAAGAATGATCCGGGTTAAAAGGACGCATAGTCAGAAGCAGATGGACATGGGGGTTGCCATCCCCTTTATCGTGGATACTCCAATCAGCACACATTCCTCTATCTACAAAAGTTTTTTGAATATAGTCAGTTGTATATTGAATTTGTTCCTGTCTGTTCCATTCTTTGGGAAGGGCAAATTCAAATGACCTGCCAAGTTGGGCATCTGCATTTTTTTCAATCTTCAATACCTCATTCCATAACCTTTGTTTCTGAAATGTGATTTTAAATTTTTCTAAAGCAGCTTCTTTATCTTCTGATCTTTTGTATCGGACAGATTTTTGAAAGCGTTTTATATTTTCTTCTGGTACTATCTGCCATTCAGGAGGTGCGTTTTCGCACATCATCAGACTGGTGTAGACCACTTCTTTTTTAGAAGTGTAATAACTGATTCTCCCGGTTTCCTCGTTTTTCATCACATCCCCATTGAGATATGCGGAAGCGGAGATAACAGATTTCCCTTTACTTCGTCCGACTATTTTGACTGTGTAATGAAAAATCGCCATGTCTGGATTCCTCCTTTCTGCACATCCGGCATAGATTTCCGGCAACATTGCTTTCAGTTTTAGAAAAAGCAGTATTGCCGGAACGCCCTCTGCGTAAGAGTGCCCTGCGCATAGCAGCCTGCATGGAATGCGCCTCTCTGGCGAAGAGTGCCTCCTGCGGCATGAGCAGGTCTGGCTGAAAGCCCCGCCGACGGAACGAGCCCGGCAAGCGTGAACGCAGACCGGTTGCCACTTGTGGCAAACTTATTAGGACGACCTCTGGTTGTCCATAAGTGCGCCCTTCATGAAAAAGCAATGAAGGGAATGGAAACTCCACTCCCTCCGGCATTACACTTCCTCCGTATTTGTAACTGGCTCTTTCTGCATTGCCTTTGAGAAGAATTTCCCATTTGCTTCCTGCCTTTTTAAGAAACCGACCAGCTTCGGAATATCTTCTTCCTCAATCGCAGAACCAAGCACTGATTCCACCGCACCGCCGATCTGACAGAGCCTGTGTGTCCGTTTTTTGGTTTCCACATCTTTCTGACGCTTCTTCAGTTCCCGTTTCTGTGCTGCGTACTGTTTCGCTTTTTCAAGGCTTTCCTGTTCTCTTTTTTCCAACTGGAGCAGACGCTCCTCATAACTCTTTGTTGATCTTGCCATAAATATCATCGTCCTTTCTTTTTTCTACCAAACATAAGATTTCTGTTGTCTGTCAGACGAGGTACATGGTATAATCTGCTTGCGTGTAGGTATATCATGGCTTCGGTCTGATAGAACCTTTGGCGGTTTCTTTGGAAGCCGCCTTTTTAATTTGCCGCAGTTCTTGTTACGGCTTTTACATTTCCTCTATCCCTCAAATCACGACCTTCATTCGCTTCCATAAACATTTCCAGAATATCGGTTTTAATCAGGACTTTACGACCAACCTTTAATACCGGAAGTTTCTTCCATTCTACAAGCTGTCTTAAGGTGTTTCTGCCGATTCCCGTATAGTCAGCAGCTTCTTCGATGGATAATGCAATTTTTCTTTGCGTCATATAATCACCTCCTTATAAATTGCATTATGCAATTCCTGTGATGTAAGTATATCCTTTTCACATCTTTTTGTCAAGCGTTACGAAATGTTAAAAATAAACTTTATATTGCATATTGCAATTTCGGAAAAACAATGCTATAATTCATACATACCGAAAAAGGAGGCAGTCAGCATGAAAGATAAAGAATTACGCAAGCTGATAGGCAGCAGAATAAAACAGCGCCGTCTGGAATTGAATCTGACACAGCCTTATGTCGCAGAGAAGATGGGAGTTACCGCTTCTACAATCCTGCGTTATGAGAATGGTTCGATTGACAATACGAAAAAAATGGTGCTGGAAGGTCTTTCGGAAGCACTCCATGTATCTGTGGAATGGCTCAAAGGGGAAACAGATGAATATGAAACCGACATTACGGATAAGAGAGAATTACAGATTCGTGATGCGATGGGAGATATTCTGGAACAGTTACCGCTTGCCCTTACCAAAGAAGAAGATGCTTTTTCAAAAGATTTATTACTGCTGATGTTAAAACAATATGGTCTGTTTTTGGATTCCTTCCAGTTCGCCTGCAAAAACTTCAAGGGAAATGCTGGTCAGACGGATATTGCCAAAACAATAGGGTTTGAATCGAATGAGGAATATAATGAGATTATGTTCTTAAGGGAAATCACTCATACCATCAATGCTTTTAATGAGATGGCAGACATTGTAAGGCTCTATTCCAAGAAACCAAAAACAGCAGAACAAAGGCTTGCAAATCTTTTATCAGAAGTCTTATACGAAGATTCCGAATCGGTATAGTAAGACAACCGGAGTTATGATATACTTACACGCACGAAGCATTTCATCAGTTCCGATTGTCTAATATCGAAAGGAGACATACGATTATGGCAAAAGGATCTGTAAGAAAAAAAGGAAAGAAATGGTACTACCGCTTCTATGTAGAGGACGCAAGCGGCAATCTTGTTCAGAAAGAATGCGTTGGAACAGAAAGCAAAAGTGAAACTGAAAAACTGCTCCGTCAGGCAATGGATGATTATGAGAAAAAGAAATTTGTTGCCAAAGCGGATAATCTCACAGTCGGACAGCTTTTGGATGTGTGGGCAGAGGAGGAATTAAAAACAGGTACGCTCAGCAATGGTACGGTGGAGAATTACCTCGGAACAATCCGAAATATTAAGAAACACCCATTGGCAGAACGTAAACTGAAAAATGTAACCTCTGAACATTTGCAATCTTTCTTCGATTTGCTTTCCTTCGGGGGAGTTCATCCCGATGGAAAAGAGAGAAAGGGTTACAGCAAAGATTACATCCATTCTTTTTCCGCAGTCATGCAGCAATCATTCCGCTTTGCAGTATTTCCAAAGCAGTATATTACGTTCAATCCTATGCAGTATATTAAACTGCGGTATCAGACGGATGAAGTGGATTTGTTTTCTGATGAGGATATGGACGGAAATGTCCAACCAATTTCACGAGAAGATTATGAAAGACTGCTTGCTTATCTGCAAAAAAAGAACCCAGCCGCAATACTTCCAATCCAGATAGCCTATTATGCCGGGCTTCGTATTGGAGAAGCCTGTGGTTTGGCATGGCAGGACGTAAATCTGGAAGAACAATGCCTTACCATAAGACGCAGCATCCGATATGATGGCTCAAAGCGCAAATATATCATCGGACCAACCAAGCGGAAAAAAGTAAGGGTTGTTGATTTTGGAGATACACTGGTAGAGATTTTCCGTAATGCCCGGAAAGAGCAGTTAAAAAATCGAATGCAGTACGAAGAACTTTATCACACGAACTACTACAAAGAGGTCAAAGAGAAAAACAGAGTGTACTACGAATATTATTGCTTAGACAGAACGCAGGAAGTCCCGGCAGATTATAAAGAAATTTCTTTTGTCTGCTTAAGACCGGATGGTTGTCTGGAACTTCCGACTACTTTGGGGACGGTATGCAGAAAGGTGGCAAAAGCATTAGAGGGATTTGAAGGCTTTCATTTCCACCAGTTACGTCACACCTATACAAGCAACCTTTTAGCAAATGGAGCAGCCCCAAAAGATGTACAGGAATTGTTGGGACACTCAGATGTCAGTACCACAATGAACGTCTATGCTCACTCCACAAGAGATGCGAAACGAAAATCGGTTCGGCTTCTTGATAAAGTGGTAGGCAATGACTAAAAAATTTCCCTTATTTCCCTTGTGATTATCTCATAAGGGCAAAAATAAGGGAAACTACATATCATTTCACTAATGAACAGGCGGGAAAGCCTGTAAAATAGGGAAAGTTAGAGGAATAATTATATAAATTCCAGTTTTTCGCTCAAGTCTCCGGTCATCATTTCGTAATGGATCTCTCGCTCGTCATCCGGATCGGACTTACAGAAGTCCAGGAACTTCATGCCGATCCATTTCTTTAGATCTTCCACTCTCACTCCTCCTCATAATCTTCATACTCGATCCCGGCGATCTCGCAGATGCTTTCATAGTCGGAACCATTTTCGTACATGTTCCGGATCGTTTGCCCGTGGATCGTGCCATCCCACATCCGGATCATATTTTCGATTGCCTCATTCAGTCTCTGATTGCTTCTGTCTGCCATTATTTCTCTACCTCCTCAATAATCTCTGATGCAAGCTCTTCGCCGTATTTTGTTGCCAGGAACATTCTTGCGTATCCCCATTCTTCCGGAGTGTTGGACTTGTCAAACATTCCTACTGCATCTCTCCGACACTGTTCTTCTGTCAGATCTCCACTGGCTACCGTCTCAATTCTCCTCCGGATCTCCTCCATGCGTCTCATTGCTTGCCGTCTTTCTTTGTCCAGATCCATCATAATGTTTGCAGCCTCCAGCATGCTCTTGATCAGTGGCATGCCTCCGGTTTCGTATAAAGTAGCGATCTGATCTTTTCCACCGACTCCGTTAATTGCCGGGTGCCAGGTGTATACTGTTTCAATGATCTCGTAATTCTGATCGGAGATCTCGCCTCCAACTCTTTCCTCAAATTCATGCTTCATCATAACTTTTGTCCTCCTCAACTTTCTTGTAATCTTCCAGTATTCCCATAAGCGTTGCTTTCCCGATCCGGAACTTCTGTTTATGTCCACATCTGGTCCCCATATAATTGACAACTGTTCTTTCCGGAAGCTCATGCTTTATGTACTGGATCATGTAGTAATGACCGTCTCCATGGTGAACCACATCTATAAATTTGTGCTCATTCCGGATATTCCGGAAGGTTGCTCTTTCTGTTCTGTTTGCTCTGGATCTCTTAATCATATCCGCTTCCTCCTATTCCTCAACCTTTTTGATATAGATGTATCTCTCGCCGTTTTCATCCTCGTAGATGCCGTTGTACATCTGTCTCTTATACACATCTCCGAGCCCACGAGACC
>ERZ1027057.139-NODE-139-length-13368-cov-6.653947_pt1 | contig 13368 bp, 10 predicted proteins | sample MGYA00519426_ERZ1027057 | MGnify/ENA primary metagenome ERZ1027057 (study PRJEB26926, sample SAMN06164563) | human gut metagenome | biome: ENVO:00009003; feature: ENVO:2100002; material: ENVO:00002003 | host: Homo sapiens | place: USA | collected 2012 ...
ACTGATAGTGGCAAAAATATTACCTCGCCACCATCAGTTTGTTTTCGCATTTAATGAGAATTGGATTTTGTGCAATGTTATTTCTTTTTTAACCTAATTTTATAGCCCGACCACAAGCACCAAAACGCAAGAATGCCCATAACAAAGATGAATATGTATGTGGCTATCGTTCCAATGAAAATTCTGCCACTATGCACCTCTAATGCCACATTCCAAAGCGACATCGGAAGTTGGTTCATGCTCGAAGGTTGAGGGGCAAAGTTTGTTCCCTCGTAATATTCCGCTACGACAGGGTCGGAAAAGTCTTGGCTCATACCTGCGATAGCTTTCTTTCCGAATGGTGCTCCAGCTTTCTTTGGCGCAGGTTTTCCTGTGAAGTAATCGGTGGCTGTTCCATGTAGTCTGTCCCAAACGAACAAGCCGCTAAACGAACCGCAAAGCCATCTTCCTTTTGCATCTTTCTCTAACACATTCAATCCCATCACGCTGACTGGTGGAGCCGAAGAAATCACTTTCACCGTAGCCTTTTCGAGATTCAAGGAATAGAATCCTTCTGATGTGGATAATAGCCAATTATGGCAACTCTCATCATAACGAACCATGCGGAGTTTATCGTTCCAGGGATTCTCGCTCTTGAGCGTCGTATCAGGAAGTGCTGGAATCTTATTCAATGCCAAGGCTATCATCACAGGAGGGCGAAGACACCAACCAGTCAAGGCTATCAAGAGTGTGAGGAGGATGGTGTATCTTCCTATTTTATCATGGAGCTGGAGCGAAGTCTTCAACAACATTTTTCGTTTCGGTTTCAACCAGAAGACAATGCCTGTGATACAGAGCAGCACCAAGACGATGGCAATGGCATCAACGACCAACTTTCCTGCCATCCCAAACAACTCTCCACTATGAAGCAGCCAAATGGTGCGGAATGCTGTTACTTTACCGTCATAATCCTTTGGAGCATGAAGTTGAATGCGCTTGAAAGCCTTATAAGGAGGAAGCGAGGTATAGACAAAGGAACGACTGAGCACTACAAGGGTGTCGCCATGCGAAGCGATGTCCGTAAATTTCTCCTCATCCTCCAGTGACATATTCACCTCATGCCATTTGTTATGCACTCCATAGCGATAAAGCCCGAAAGGTGAGACAGCAAATATCCTTCCATTATCAAGCCTTATGACATTTTTGATTTGACGATAGTCTGCACCTTCTGGCAACCCCTCATTGAAATCCTTGAAGTAGGAAGCCTTGGAGTCGGTAAGCCAGATGCCACCATTGCCATAAAGCAACAGTTGGCGACAAGAATCCACATTCCTCATGGAATCTACCATTAAATCCTTGCCAATGTCAAGCGTGCCTCGTAGCAATCCACCGTTCCAATTCCGAAACTCATAACGACTTGGCAGGTACTTCCTGCTCACGTTCACCTCCTTGATGAGTGAACGATGATTGAGCAGGATGCCTGACACGCAGAACATCAGCATGAAGAAGCTCAAGCCGATACCAAGCCATTTATGTTGTTTTCTCCAAGTTCCTTTCTTCATTGATTTCCTTATCTGATTATCTATCTTATTTCTTTTCTTTCTTCGCCCTTGCATCCTTGACAATCTTTCCTGCCAAGAAACAAAGTTCTATCACCATTACCACCCAATGCCAAGGATATTCGCTCGGATGTGCAATGAGCTTCCCGATGATGCCCGTGCGATTAAATGCCTCTACCGCTATCCAGAACACGATGACCGTTGCCGTACCCATTCTGATGTTTGCTCCCCACGATTGCAAGTGGAGTTGCTTGCGAAATACGTATGGGGCGGAAAGCAAGGCACCGAAGGCTACACCGAAGGTGACTGGACTCTCACGACCCAACAATTGAGGATCGTAGAGATTCATCAGCAGGAGATAGCAAGTCCAGAGCATTGTGTTGATTTCCATGAAGGTAACAATGCTGGTGTGGCGTGTCATCGGGCGAGCGGTGATGAGTCGCTTGTTCTTCCCCAAGAAGAGCGTCTGCCACCAGTTGAGGAAGTTGCAGGCATTTCGGGAACAGAAGATGTAGAGCAACATCACCATTGCCCACAAGCCAAAGGTGGCAGGGAGCAGAAGATATTCAGGGCGGCTCAACACTTCTCCTGTCACTGGGTCAATCTCAGCATGTGTGCCCCAACGATGGGCATAATACATGAAGAGGAAATCCACCCAACCCGTCCAGTAGAACATGCCACCGATAAGTCCGAGCAAGGTTTGGCGAGTCTGTCCCTTGACGAAAACACCGACCACCACCATCACCAAGCCCACGAATCCCACAGCCATGCCAGCACCCAACAGTTGCGTGCCGTCGTAGTTGTCCTTCAATACTCGTGCCACCAAGTGAACCATTGGCATGCTTCCCAATATCACGCCCATCGACACGATGGATTTCCACCAATATAGTTTCTTGTTACTCATGGCTTTTCTTCTTGTGAGCTGCAAACATGATATACACGAGCAATGCCACGAATGCAACGAGGATGCAAATCATCTGGGTAGTATACTTCTCCGGCTCAATCCAAATCTCTTTGAAAAAGTCAAGGCGACCAAGCACTTCCACAGGTACCCAGAACACGACAACCGTTGCGATAGCCATACGGATGTTTGCTCCCCATGTGCTCAAACGCAACTGCTTTCGGAAGATGAAGGAACTACCTATCAGACAAGCTGCGGCAACAACCGAAGTTACAGGATGATGGTCGCCGAGGAAATTCTTGTCGTAGCAGAACATCAACAGGAGATAGCTTGTCCACAAAATCATGTTCAGTTCCATGAAGGTGACGATACTTGTATGATGTGTCATCGGACGGGCGGCAATCTCGTTCTTGCATGAACGGAAGAGAACACGCTGCCACCAGTTGATGAAGTTACATCCGTTTTTGGTTGAGAAGATGTAGAGCACCATTATCATCATCCACATGCCGAAAGTGGCAGGGAGGATGAGGTATTCAGGGCGAGTCACAACTTCACCATTCTCCATCTCCGGCTGTGTACCCCAGCGGGTAGCATAGTACTGGAACAGGAATTCTATCCAACCCGTCCAGAAGAGCAGTCCTCCGAAAAGTCCCCAAAGAGTCTGTTTGGTGTCTCCCTTTACAAAGACACCGATTACTACCATGATAAGACCTGCCAACCCCATGAAGAAGGCTGAGTAATGCACAGCTTCAGGAGTCATCGTCTTATCCATTATCATCATCAGCGCATGTCCCAACGGCATGGTAAAGAGTACCACGAGGAACGAAGCGATGGATTTCCACCAATTCAATTGTTTCATAATGTTTAATATTTACTTTAATTCATCTAAGTAATAACTGATTCTTCCTCCTTCATCACCTATCTGCACATTGGCATCATACCAGGAGATAATCTGGAGTTTGTAATATCTCTCGCCATCCCACGAACGGATTACGTAGGTATGGAAAGAAGGAGTATATACTGGAGGTGGACCAGAGAAACTCATAGCCTTTTCGAGTACCGGATTGCCGCTTACCAACTGCTTGGCAGGTCCGTTGTTCGGGTCGAACCAAGGGTTCTCGTTCATATCCAATTTGTTGGCGATGCAATACTTGTTCCAGTCGTTCTGCGACATGGTGACATAGACGCTTGCTGAATCATCCACGGCGAAAGTCATGTTGTGTTCTGCCAGATAGGCATCCACCTGCACCTTGCTCGTCCACTTGTCATATTCGCCATAGCCCAGGTCGGCAGCTCCGCCCTTGCCTGGTCCGCTCGTTCCGCTGTTGGTGCGGAGCTGATAACCATTGAAGGCGAGGTCCCACTCCGTAGCAGGATAAGCCATGGTGTTAGGGTCATCCTCCTTGTTTTCCATTACCAGAATGCTGCTGGCTTGTCTTTTTACCGTCTTATAGGTAAACTTGCCTGTAGCTTGATTCTTGGTGAAGATGGTATCGCCGTTTGCATCACGCTCTGCATCCTCGAAGATGTTCTTCTGTACGCCCTCGCTCCAATACTTTACCAATTTAGTAGTGCCGTTATAATGGAAATACTCCTCTATCGGCTTGCCGTCAATAAGGGCGATGACACTCTGGTTAGGATTCAGCACATTATAGCGATGTCCCGTCTTCAGGTCGAAATAGAGCCAGTCGTTGGTAACACCCGTGCTATAACCTGTTTTTCGGGGCAAGGTATGACCTGTGAAGTCCTCTGCCTCATAAGATACGCAGCTCGTCATTGCGGCTGCCACACCTATTATATATAGTAATGCTTTCTTCATTATTTCTTCTTTCTAAATGCTTTTACCAATTCATCTACCAACACTTCCACCTGCACATGCGCCTTGGCTCCTGCCGTGGCTGGCACATTAAACATGGTGATGCCCGAACCCAGGGTCTTTGGCACGTAATTAAAGATGTTATCCACACCCACCGTTACCTTCACCTTATTATAGAAGGTCTGAATCACCGACAGATTGCACAATACATATTGAGGCAACTGGCAGCGGAAGTAGGCATCGTGGCTCTCACCGTTTACAGAGAGTCGGTCTTGCACATCAAACTTCTTCTCACCCATGTAGCTTGCCGAGAAGGTGGCGCCCAGTCGGTAGTTCTTCTTGTTGTACTTATAGTCGAGGCTCGCCGTAGCAGCATGAGGCGAAGTGGTGTTCACCTGGATGCCATCCGTCTTGCTCACGTTCACGTAGCTGTAGGTGGCATTCATCGTGAAGTGGTTGAGGAAGTGCCAGCGCATTATGGCCTCCAATCCGATGAGGTTCTGCTTGGCGAGGTTGGTGTATTCAAAGTTATACTGCATGTCGTAGATGCGCCATACGCCCTCTATCTTCTTGCGGAAGAAGTTGCCATACACATTGCCCGAGATGAAGAAGTTATCATTCGAGTACTCTGTGCCCAGACTCACGTAGTTGTTCTTCTCAGGCTTCAGGTCCTCGTTACCCTTAATCATGAACATGCCAAGGTGGTCCCAGTTGAAGAACAGCTCCTTGATGCTTGGCGAACGATAGCCCATCGAATAGTTGGCTCTCCATGCCCAGTGATCCGAAGGACTCCACTTGAAGGCAATCTTAGGCATCGCCATCAGTCCGAAGGCACGGCTGAAGTTGGTTCTCACACCTGCCGAAACCATCCAGTGGTCGTTCATCGTCCACTCGTCCTGCAGGAAAGCCTCCGTTTCCTTCAGCGAACGGGTGCGCATGATGTGGGAGGCGTCGCCGTTGAATCGGTCGCTCGTCAGGTCATCGCTCAGGTGCTCGATACCGAGGATGAGGTCATGTCCCTCTATCTTCTGCGAGGTGATGGAGAGGCGAGGCTGGAAGATACGGCTTTTATACACCTTGGTACGCTCGTCGATTCGCTCGTGTCGCTTGAAGCGGTCGTAGAAGTCGCCATGAAGGGAGGCGGTAATCTTGAACCAATCCTTAAATGTATATTTAATCTTAGTACCAGCCGTCCAGTCACGCGCCTGACTGAAGGTCATATCCTGAATGAGGTCGTAGGTATTCATATAGAACGCACTACCGTAGGCAAGAATCTCCAGGTTCTTGAAAGGGTCGTAGAATACCTTCTGCGATACCGAGATATGCTCCGTGCCCTCGATGCCCATTGGCGGACGGGAAGCCACGCTGGTAATGGTCACGTCGTGGTCGAGCCAAGGATTCGCCTCTTGGGTATATACCTTCTTGTCGTTCTCCGCCTGGTACATGTAGAAGGCATCGCTCGAAGAATACCACACGTCGGTCTGCGAGGTCACCTTGCCAGCGTTGAATCCTGCCGATACCCAGCTCTGCAGGTTCGGGCGGTCGGCGTTCTTCTCAAACATATACAAGAAATCCTTTTTTTCTGGATTCTTGTAGTTCGTTTCGTTCATCTGTCCCCAGCGCACACCAGCCTGAATGTCGATAGGCTTGGTGGTCTTCTTGGTGATGAGGTTGATGACGGCACCCGATGCACGGCTTCCGTAGAGGGTACTGCTGGCACCCTTCACGATTTCGATGCGGTCGATGGCATGGAGGTTGAAACGCTCATAGTCGAGGTTACCCGCCATGTCGCCCGTCAGTCGCTCACCATCCTGCAGGAAGAGCACGTGGCGGGCATCCAAGCCCTGCATGGAGATTTCGTTGCCGAAACCCACCTTCTGGATGTTCATACCCGGGGTCTCCTGCTGCAGGGCCTTGGTCAGGTCGGCATAGCCTGCATCTACCAGTTCCTTACCGCCGAGCACCTGCGTGCTCACTGGCGAGAGCTTGATTGGTCGGGCGGTACGGGAACCAGTAACCACCACCTCGTTCACCTTCATCACGTCTTCGGTCATGAAGAGCTTGAGGGAGCTGTCGCTTCCGATGGTTCCCTTCAGAGGGTTGTAGCCCACGGATACCACCTGGTAATAACACTTGTCACTCTGAGGCACCGGGATGGTAGCCTCACCATCCATGTTGGTAACAACACGCTGTGGCGACTTCAATTTCTCGTTGTCGGCGTAGGTGATGACTGCGCCGATGACTGGTTGCTCGGTTGTCTTCTCTGCGATGGTAAACTTCACCTTGCGCTGCGCTGCCATTGGCAGGGCAAGTAGCAAGAGCAACCCCATAAACATTACTTTTCTAATTGTCTTCATTTATGACGTTTTTACTTTTTTCGTCCAATACTTCTTATTCTATATAGCTTGATGCTTATATGTTGAAAAGGCTTGTTCCTTTTGTTATTTTCAATTCCTTACACGATTTTTAGCCTCGCTATGGCTTATAGCTAATCCTTTCATTTTCACTTGCAAAAAGAAAGAGAGATATGTCTGGGCATACCCCTCTTTCCTTTCTATAGATGTAAGACACGGTTTCTTATTTGATTCCGTGCTCTTTCTTATACGCTTTCAAGTCTTCCTCGTACTTTGCCTTGTCGGCATCAAATGTTGCGAGACGTGACTTGTCGATAGTCTGAAGGAAACATTCAGAACGTACATTCATCATGTTGTAGTTGACGATAAACTGAATTTGGTGAGTTTTGGCATTGTAATAACCTTGAATAAAGCTACCTTTCACAACAGAGCCATTTGTTCCATCTCCATCAAAGGCAGAACCATCTTGTTCTGTTCCCCAGCAAGAACCATTCTCTCCCTTAAATTTTATCCAACCATCTCCTTTATACTCTTTTTGTTCCCAAGAGTTTAGCACCATACATGTCACCTCACACTTATAGTTGATAATCATTCCCATATTACCTACTGTAAAATCTAATAAAGAGATTGTAAATTTCTGAGAATCCTTATCGCTCCATTTAAAATTGAATTTGGTAGGGCATCCCTCAGGTAAAAGAGTCTTGTCAACGCCACTTAATGTAGCTTTTGTACTGAGTACTATTTCACCATTAAGGAAACTTTTGGAACTTTCTACTAATTCTTCATCAGCATTACCCTGAGTTATTTCTTGGTCAGAAGAACACGAAGAATAAAAGAAAGTGATAAAAGCCAATATCAGAAATAGTGAATATTTAGTAAACTTCATTGATTATAAGAGCAAAAGGGAGGCGTCTATAGAAATAGCCGCTCTCCCAATATTCTACATAGCTGAACCTGTAAAGTCAACGATTGCGGTAAACGAAATACCAAGATACGTTGCCTTAGTCTCTATATGATAAACAAATTTACCATCAACAAGAGTAGCTGAAATCTTAGCATCATAGTAATTTGGCTCACCACCAAACAAAGACAGAGCTACAGCATCTGGATATGTTCTAATCTCTCCATCTGCAACAAAGTTAGTGGCAGTAACGGTAATAGTACCAGGCATAGTACCAATACTGAATTCATCGATACCAAAAGTTCCATCACTTGTAGTGTAAGAGTTCTGGAAATTCTCGGTTGTACGAACCTTACCTGATGCCATCTGTGTAGTAAGTGTTCCTTTGTAGTAAGTCGTTGTTGCAGCTTGTGTTGCAGTAACAGCATTAGTAGCTGCGTTCACTGGTGACATTGTTACCATACCGAGCAACATAAATGTCAGAAAAAGAATTTTCTTCATGTTAATGAAATTTTAAAAATTAATTAATAATTACCATTTATAGCCTTTGAAACCAGTTGGTGAACTGTTTCTAAGATTATTCGAATACTTTTTTATAAATTCTTTAGTAGAGTTCAAGTTATACACATTTTCAGAAATACCAAACATTGCAGTTCTACCTGATGAAAAATCTACCAACTCTCCATTTCGATATATCTTCTCAAAATTAGGATAAATAACATCTTCTGCATTATCCAAAATTACATAAAGAGAAGCAAATGCATGGATACTGCTTAAATCCACTGTTTTCAAGCTTGGCAAATCACAAAGTTGTAGTTTTGATACAATACCATCACCATCTTTATGAAACTTTATCTCTTTAAGATTTTTACAACTATAACATACGAATATGTTTCCTACAGTTGTGAAATTATCGAGTTTTTGGTTCGCAATCAGTGTGTTGGACAAATCCAACGTTTCTAAGTCGTTATTTGAAAGTTGCAAATTTGACATTTTTGTAGATTGGGATAAATCCAAATAATCTATGCCTGTATTTATAAGACTTAACTGAGAAATGTTATTTCTTGGCATCAAGCCTTTAACATCAAAGTTTGTTTTTCCATAACCAATTGAAACAAAAAAGTCTTCATAAAAAGGATTGTTTACAAAGTATTCAACACCTCTAATACTTTGAATTTTATCAATATCTTCATATTGAAGGGGTGCCCAAAGATTTATGTTTGTTCCTTTTTCCAGAATACCCAATGGTTTGCTAATATCAATATGTGTATCGTCCACAAAGATGCTGGCAAACAAATTCTTCAAATAAGCAGCAAAATATGTATCAGGAATCTCTCTCAAAGTATTATACTTCTCCAAAGAACCCTTATCATTTACCATTTGCATATCAACAGTCTTGTTCTCTGCCTCATTCTGGGTATAGAAAGGCATCAAATCCTCTACATTATACTTGCAAGAAGCAGGGAGATAAAGTTTGGTAAACTCATGGAGGATAGTAGCTTTCACCTCGTCATTCTCAACCTTGGCTGTTACCAAGCCGTCGAAGTCATAGATGTCATTGCCTTGCAAGTCAAGACCTGTAATCTGTGAAGGAAGTGAAGCGATATGGAAAACTGGACCATAGCCATTGTTGCTAAGGTTCAACGCCTTCAAATTAGGAAAAACAGAAAGTTCCTTCAAGGCAGCGGTATCAACCTTTGTGCCTGAAAGGTCGAGAGATGTGGTGCTGTTGGCTTTGTCGTCAAGAAGCATTTTGCCATTTTCATCAAACTGGTATCCCTTAGCTTTGAGGATAGTCATCAACTCTGAGTTGCTTACAGCCACATTGCTATAAGAAGGTGCATCGTCGTCACTGCTGCAAGAAGCGAAACCGAGGCAAAGTGCCAGGGCAGCGAGGCCGATGAAATTCTTAAAAATCTTCATTGTTTTATTATTCTTTTAAATGTTTATAATTAATATAAAATATTACCCTTAATTTGTGGCTGCAAAGATACATATTTATTAAATAATGTGCAATACCTAAAAATAATGAAATTTGCAATAGTAATTTGTTATGATTTATAGGGTTTCTCATCTGTCTTGTTGAGAAATCATAACATATCTAAGATTTTAAATATGTTTTTCACAGTTGCTTATTCAGCCGATACTTAAAACTGATGATGAAGTAGCTGCCAATTTGTGAGGTACGGCTTTCCGTCAATCCTGTCGCCGTAACATTGCGATAATAGTTTTTCTTGTCGCTGAGAATATCTGACCAATAGAGCGAAAGCTCGGCTTGCTTCTTTTTGAGGAATCGCCAAGATGCCCCTAAGTTCCAAACCACTTGGTCGTCTTCGCCTTTTTTGATGTTGGTGCCGTTACGGAAAGAGTATGCAGCATCGCTCTTGACCAGGAAACCAAGAGGAAGCTCTGCATAGGTATTCAGCGAAAAGTTGTAACTTCGGGTATAGTTGGACGTACTACGAAGCTGGTTGGTGGCATGGCGGTAACGCCAATCGCCCTGCAAGTCGAAGCCTCCCCATTTCGGCTGATAACCCAAGCGAAGGTTGGCATTATACGACGTATTGTGGGTGACGCTGCGGTCTGGCTCCTCGCTCTTCCCCTCGTTCACCAAGGCTACACTTTGGCTAAAGTTGGCACCTGTGCGAGCGGAGAGATTGAACCGTTTCTTCCATCGCTTCTGATAGCGAAGACTGACACGCATGTTCCAGTTGCCATTCACATTTACGGGGTAAGTCTCTGTGCCTCCTGTGGCAAGGTTGTAAAAGACGGCTTGCGTCTGACTGTTATAGGTGTTGCTGAAATTAACATCGCCCGAAAGACCGAGGCGAGTGTTCCTTCCCATCAACCGAAAGTTCTGGCTATAAGCCGCTTTGAGCGAAGGATTGCCATGAGTAACGTGCAATGGGTCGCTGTTGTCGGTTAGCGATACCAAACTGCCAAGGTCTGGCTGTCGGCTGCTGCCGTCATAATTCAGTTCGAAGCGAGTCTTGCCTTGATGCCATGACACATTCAATTGTGGGTTCCAATTCACGCTCGTCCTCACCGTATCGGCATAGAGCAGCCCAGTCTTCTGGTCAAGACTTCTTCGCTCGGGATGCACCTGCACACCCGTATTCACCTGCCATCGCTTGCCATTATAATTGAAATAAAGGCTGAGTTCGTGGGAATAAGTCCGACTCTGGGTATAGTTGCTCAAACTGTCTTGATATACTTCGCTCTCGTAAGTAATCCTGTCGCTCACCTGTCGGTTGGCAGAATAGCGATAACCGAGTTGCAGGCGCAAGTTCTCAGCCAAGGGTTGCGTCAAGTTGATGCCTACGGAATAGGCACGATTGGTGGAGGGGGAGTGCTGGTATTGGTTGCGATAAAGCACGGAATCGCCACCCAGACTGCTCTCCAACTGATAGTAAGTGGTCTCGGAAAGGGAATGTGACTCGTTGGTACTCTTGCTGTCGGAGTAACTACCCGTGAGGCTGATGCTCGTACCCTTGTCGTTGAACACTCGGGTGATGTCGGCATTGATGGAGAACGAATGGCTGTCGCTCTTCGAATCCGAGTTTCTCGTGATGCTGTTGATACGCTCATCGCCTTCTGAAGAGGTGGATTGCTGGCTGTCGCTGGTGTTGTCGCTCTTCGACTTGCTGAAGTTTCCACCTATATTAAAATAGGTCTTGTCATCCAAGCTCCATCTCATGCCCAACGAACCATTGCCCATCGTGTTGCGATTGGTGCTGGTGGATACCGAGTTCTGGTAACGATTGCCTGTGGTGAGATATTGCTCGCTATATAGGGTACTCTCGTTGCCACTGGCATAATGGTTGTACATCATGTTGCCATAGAGGGTGAATCGCTTGGAGAACTTCTTGGCAAAGTTCATCGCCACGTTGTCCTGTCGGTTGTCGGGATAGCGAGAAGTCATGTATCGGTTGCCACTTCGAGCTATCACGGAGATGTTATCGCCAGTCTGGCGGAAGAGGTTGGATATTAACTCGGCTTCCTTCTTTTCGTTGTTGCCCCTGCCTATGCCAGCCGAAGTAATCAGCGTGCCGTTGAACTCTCGCTTGGTCTGCAAGTCGAGCACATAGTTTTCGCCGCCCTTGCGCACCTTGGTGATTTTCTCCAGTTCGCTCCGCTTGTCATACACCTTGATTTTGCTCACCAACTTGGCTGGCAGGTTTTCGAGGGCGAGGGTGCTGTTGCCGCCAAAGAAACTCTCGCCATTGACATTGATTTCGTGGATGGGAAGACCATTATATGTTATCGTCTTTTTCTGCTTTTCGTATTCCAATCCAGGCACTCGCTTCAAGAGTTCTTCGAGGTATGCTCCTTCGGGAGTCTGGAAAGCATTGGCATTGATAACCGTGGTATCGCCCTTCATCTCCACCTCCTTCATGGCAGCAGTAACCACCACCTCGTCGAGATTGAGTGTCTTGAAGATGGAATCCTGCTTAGAGGTACGACTTCCCCTTACCGTATCACCCGACACAGCAAGACGAAAATCCCTTTCGTTATGAGAAAGGAATGACGAAGCCCATACATTTGCCATTGCCGAAAAGGACATGAGCAAAAGTACAGGCACATAAGCATATCGTAGCCTCATTCTCTGTTTGAATATTCAAAATCGGCTGCAAAGGTACGAATTTTAGTATATATTTGCAATACCTTAAAGTAGGTAAAAAGACAGATTGGACTGTTCCGAGTCAGTCCTAAGTTACAATTTTAATCACATTCCAAATATGTTCTGAAAATAAATCATAAAAAACGAGCAGCATTTTTGCCAATCAAAATTTTTATTATACTTTTGCAAGCAAATCAAGAAGAGTTGTTTGACAAGCAATCTTGTGCAGATTGCAGAAATTAGAACCGTTGCCAAATCATTACCACTATTGAGGTGAGACTCTCGTAAATTGCTCATTTTTAGCTATTCTGAATGTTTTGGCAGAATTTTTGGGAAAAATCAGTGGTTTCTTGGGAAAAATCGGGGCATTATTGGGAAAAATGCTTAATGAAATCAAGATTACCTCAAAGAGAGAAAAAAAAGAACTCAACTTATTGCATAAAAACATAAAAAATGCGTTGAAAATGCTTTATACGTTCTAAGAATGTTTTTATAATAATAGAAAGAAAACAAGGGATAACTATTTGATTACCAAGCGAAAAAACTTTTCATTTAGATTATTTCCTATCGCCTATGAGATTACATTTTTGTTTTTAGGCGTTTTTATTCCATTACAAAACTTTAGTAACGGGTGAAGCACACTCCGAAAAAACTGAAGCAAGTTCACCCCACACGCCCTGAAGGGGCTGAAGCTCCTAGCCCAGGGCAATCGCCCTGGGTAAACTAGCAATCAACCATACACCCAGCAAGGGCAAAAGCTTTAAAAATTCATCTCTCAACCAACATTTTAACACTCCCAACATTTGTAATACGAGCACACATCCAATAAGCAAATATAAAACTTAAAAGGAAACAGAAAAGAAAACATTACCAGCAATCAATCTTCGAAAACTCATGCAGAATTTGGGACTTAGTACAAACACTTTTACTGAAAGCCTGCAGTATGAGATTATAATTCTAGTCGTAAATTCTACGTAACAAAACGCTCACTATGCAGAGTTTATGAACAAAATTGGACCCGAGTCAAAATTAGTAAAAAGATTCATCCATTTAATAATGAGGACAGAATAGTTACACGATGTTAATATCTAGTTAAATTAATACAAAAGAAAAATCTATTTGAGAAAAAAGTACTACCTTTGAAGAAAAATAGCGGATTATGGAACAGAATACTTTTTTCTCCGCACAAGAAAAAGTGCGACTTGCACAGCCTGTCTCTTATACACATCTCCGAGCC
>ERZ1027057.153-NODE-153-length-12946-cov-22.811109_pt1 | contig 12946 bp, 8 predicted proteins | sample MGYA00519426_ERZ1027057 | MGnify/ENA primary metagenome ERZ1027057 (study PRJEB26926, sample SAMN06164563) | human gut metagenome | biome: ENVO:00009003; feature: ENVO:2100002; material: ENVO:00002003 | host: Homo sapiens | place: USA | collected 2012 ...
GACACTTTCATTTTTCTAAATGACCCTTAATGACACTGACCCTTAATGACACGCTGGCTTTTTATCCTTACACCTCACCATCAGATTGTTCTGCAATAAAGTTCAGCTAGAAAACCAATAGAAATCAGTATCAATCAATCACTTACACTACTTCTCCGAAAGAAAGTCAGGGTAAAAGCTTGCATTCTGCCCAAAAATGTTGTATCTTTGCACCGGCAATCGAAAGAACAGCCTTTTGTGCCTTGCTCAGGTCTTCTCTTAAGACCAACACGGGTCATAAATGATGGCAAGCGCTGGTCATCAATGAAGACCCCGAAAACGGCAGGAACGGGGCATTCTGGGGAGTTGCTTAAAGAAACAAAAATTTGAACAAGAAGAAAATAATATGATTACAGTTGATGGATTGACCGTAGAATTTGGCGGCACCACCCTATTCAAAGACATTTCCTTCCAGATCAACGAGAAGGACCGTATAGCCCTGATGGGAAAGAATGGCGCAGGAAAGAGCACATTGCTTAAGATCATTGCCGGTGTGAGAAATGCTAATCGTGGCACCGTTTCCGCTCCCAAGGATTGCGTCATCGCCTATCTGCCTCAGCATCTGATGACCGAAGACGGCAGAACCGTATTCGAGGAAACCTGTCAGGCGTTTGCCCATCTGCACGAAATGCAGGCTGAGATTGACCGCATCAACAACGAGCTCACCACCCGTACCGATTACGACAGCGATGATTACATGCAGCTCATTGAGAAAGTATCCTCTCTCTCAGAGAAATTCTACGCCATCGACATGACTCATTTCGAGGAAGATGTAGAGAAGACGCTGCTCGGTCTCGGTTTCGAGCGCTCTGATTTCAACCGCCCTACCAGCGAGTTTTCGGGAGGATGGAGAATGAGGATTGAGCTGGCAAAACTGCTCTTGAAATCGCCAGACGTACTGCTGCTCGATGAGCCAACCAATCATCTCGACATTGAATCTATAGGCTGGCTCGAAGACTTCATCATCAACAGTTCGAAAGCGGTAGTTGTCATCAGCCACGACCGAAAATTCGTTGACGACATTACAACAAGAACCATCGAAGTAACCATGGGTCGCATCTACGACTACAAAGCCACTTACAGCCAATATTTGGAACTGCGCAAGGAACGCCGCGAACAGCAGATGAAGAAATATGAGGAACAGCAGAAGATGATTGCTGAAACCAAGGACTTTATAGAACGCTTCAAAGGCACTTATTCTAAAACCTTCCAGGTGCAGAGCCGCGTGAAGATGCTAGAGAAACTGGAACTTATCGAAGTGGATGAAGAAGATACAAGTCGCCTCCGACTCAAGTTCCCGCCGAGCCCACGAAGCGGTGCTTATCCGGTTCAGATGAGCGATGTGGCGATGTCGTTTGATGGCAAGAAGATTTTCAGCGGCGTGAATCTTACCGTAGAAAGAGGCGACAAGATTGCCTTCGTGGGAAGAAACGGAGAGGGTAAGTCAACGCTCGTGAAATGTATCATGGGTCAGCTTCAGAACGAAGGAAAGTTGGAATTGGGACATAATGTGCAGATAGGTTATTTCGCCCAGAACCAGGCTTCTCTGCTCGATGGCGAACTTACCGTATTCCAGACCATTGATGATGTTGCCAAAGGTGAAATCCGCAACAAGATACGCGATTTGCTTGGAGCATTCATGTTTGGCGGAGAGGATTCTACCAAGAAGGTGAAAGTATTGTCGGGAGGTGAGCGCACTCGCCTTGCCATTCTCAAGCTGCTGCTGGAGCCGGTGAATCTGCTGATTCTCGATGAGCCTACCAACCACCTCGACCTGAAGACCAAGGATGTGCTGAAACAGGCCTTGCTCGATTTCGACGGAACGCTCATCGTGGTTAGTCACGACCGTGATTTCCTCGATGGTCTTGTCAGCAAGGTTTATGAGTTCGGTCATGGTCGCGTCCGCGAACATCTCTGCGGCATTTACGAATTCCTGGAATCGAAGAAGATGGAAAATCTTCAGGAACTGGAGAAGAAGCAATAACCCCTATTCTATTGTTTTCTTATCAAAAAATATTTCAAGCATAAAACAAAAAGTCCTGATGTTTCAAACAAACGAAACATCAGGACTTTATTTTTTTCTATCTATTCGGAAAAACCATTCCCGAAAAATTCTATTCGGAAAAACTTCCTTCCGAGAATTACCAAAGCTCCAGGCGCTGGTTCTTAGGAATGAACAGCTTGTCGCCCTGCTTTACACCAAATGCCTCATACCATGCATCGATGTGAGGAAGCGCACCATCAACACGCCACTTGCCGAGAGAATGAGGATCATTCTTTACGCGGTTGCGGATTTCCTTATCAGTAATGTTCTGTCCCCAAACACCTGCATAGGCGAGGAAGAAACGCTGGTCAGGAGTGAAACCATCCTTGTTCTTCAATGGCTTCTTGGCTGTAGCATTCTTGAAGGCATTGTATGAAACCATCAAACCACCATGGTCGGCAAGGTTCTCGCCGAGGGTGAAACGGCCGTTGGCATTCAGATCAGGCAATACCTTGATGTTGCTGAAGAAATCAGCATACATATCAGCACGCTTGTTGAAACCTTCTGCATCTTCAGCTGTCCACCAGTCCTTCAGATTACCGCTAGCATCATACTGACGACCCTGATCATCGAATCCGTGAGTCATCTCATGACCGATTACTACGCCGATAGCACCATAGTTGAATGCAGCATCAGCCTTAGGATCGAAGAAAGGATACTGGAGAATACCAGCTGGGAAGCAGATCTCATTGGTAGTAGGATTGTAGTAAGCGTTCACGGTCTGAGGAGTCATGAACCACTCATCCCTATCTACTGGCTTTCCTGCCTTCTCTGCAATCTCCTTATCGTTGGCAAACTTGCGGCAAGCCATTACGTTCTCATAATAGCTCTTAGATGGGTCGATGCTGAGCTTGCTGAAATCAGTCCACTTGTTAGGATAACCAATCTTTACATAGAACTTGTCGAGTTTGTTGTGGGCAGCTTTCTTTGTAGCATCGCTCATCCAGGTCTGAGCATCGATACGCTGACCGAGGCTGATCTGAAGATTCTTCACGAGTGTCTCCATCATCTTCTTAGAGCTTTCTGGGAAATAGCGCTTACAGTAGATGCTACCGAGCGCCTCGCCCAACTGAGCCTCAACCTGAACAGTAGCGCGCTTCCAAAGAGGATAATCCTCCTTACGGCCACTCATAATCTTACCGAAGAATTCGAAACGGGCTTCGCGAATCTCATCGCTGAGGTAAGAAGCAGAACTACAGATGATGTCCCACTCCATCAAAGCCTTCAATGTGCCTGCACATTCTGCAGCTGCCACCTTGTCATAACCGGCAAAGAAAGCAGGCTGACCTACGATCATCTCCTTGAGATATTCGCTCTTGATTCCCTCGGCGTTGGCAAGTGCCTCGAGAGGAATGTTAGGATAATTCTCCTTGAATTCTGCCAAGGTCATCTTGTTGTAGTTGGCCTGAGGATCACGAAGTTCGGTACGGCTCTTAGAGAAAGTAGCGAGCGTTGTTTCGTGAAGGAATACGGCAGAAGCCTTCTTGGCAGCTTCATCAGCAGAGAAACCATAGAGCTGGAACATCTTGCTGAGGTAAGACTTATAAGCCTCACGGATAGCTACGGTTGCAGCATCGTTGTTGAGGTAATAATCCTTGGCACCGAGAGTAAGACCGCCCTGCATCAGGTTGTAGATGTTCATGGTTACGTTCTTCTCATCGGCAGCGAAACCTGCGCCATAGCTCAAGCCGAGCCCCATCCATGCATACTTAACCTGAAGCTTCTGAAGCTCGTCCTTGGTCTTGGCAGCTTCTATCTCATCCATCAGAGGCTTTACTGGAGCGATTCCAGCCTTGTTGCGGCTGTCAACATCCATAGAGAGTTTGTAGAAATCAGACAATTTCTGCTCAATGGTTCCAGCCTTGTAAGTCTTCTTCTGGAGTTCAGAAAGAATGGTGTTGATGCGCTTGTTGTTGTTCTCAGCCAGCTGGTCAAAACTGCCATAACGGCTGTAAGCGGCAGGAAGAGGATTGTTCTTCTGCCATCCACCTGTAGCAAACTGATAGAAACTGTCTGCTGGCTTCACTGTCTGGTCGAGATTGCTCATGACAAGACCCGATTTATTCTGAGCATCAGCGCCTAATGGCAGAGCTGCAATCAGCATCATCGGTAAGATCATTTTCATTTTCATTTTCTTCTCTTTTATATATTAATGTTATTATTATTTCGAAACTTCTTCCAATTCTTCCGAAAGGAGCATCCAACGCTCGTTCTCCTCATCGAGACTCTTCATGAGTTCGGTGTATTCGGTCACGAGTTCCATGTTGGTTGCATTTTCCGGTTTCATCAGGAGTTCATCAATCTCCTTCTTTCTCGCTTCCAGTTTCTCTATCTTAGCCTCACATTCCTTCACGGCTTTCTCAGCCTTACGGATCTTCTTCTGCTGTTCCTTATGTTCAGCGTAGCTCTGCTTGCCGGATGTGGCAGAGGCAAGACTGTCGGCTGTAGAACCTGATGCGACAGAAGAACCGGAAGTATTGGCAGAAGGCAAACCGGCAGAAGCCATACTCTGGTTGGCAAGAGCCTGATTAATATTCTCGGCATTATGGGCACGGAGATAATCGTAAATACCACCGAGATGCTCACGAACCTTGCCGCCGCCAAACTCATAGACCTTATCTACCAGACCATCGAGGAATTCACGGTCATGGCTCACGATGATGGCTGTTCCATCGAAAGCCTTGATGGCTTCTTTCAGCACATCCTTCGACTGCATGTCGAGGTGATTGGTAGGCTCATCGAGAATGAGGAGATTCACCGGTTCGAGCAGGAGTTTGATCATAGCCAGACGGCTGCGTTCGCCTCCACTCAAAACCTTGACAAACTTCTCTGAAGTCTCGCCGCCAAACATGAAGGCGCCCAGGAGATCGTTCACCTTCAGACGCATTTCGCCTGTTGCCACATTGTCGATTGTCTGGAAGATAGTTAGATTCTCATCCAAGAGCTGCGCCTGATTCTGGGCGAAATAACCAATCTGCACATTATGACCAATCTTGAGAGTTCCGGTGAAAGGAATCTCACCCATGATACATTTTACCAGGGTAGACTTACCCTCGCCGTTCTTACCCACGAAAGCCACCTTCTCGCCACGCTTAATGGTAAAGGTAACATGGTCGAAGACGGTGTGTGCGCCGTAATCTTTGCGCACCTCATCGCAGATGATAGGATAATCGCCACTTCTGAGACAAGGAGGGAATTTGAGGTGCATCTGCTTGTTGTCAACCTCATCTACCTCGATAGGCACGATTTTCTCGAGCTGCTTGATTCTGCTCTGCACCTGAACCGCCTTGGTAGGCTTGTAGCGGAACCGCTCGATGAAATCCTTGATGTCGGCAATTTCCTTCTGCTGGTTTTCGTAAGCACGGAGCTGCTGCTCGCGGCGTTCAGCACGCAACACCACATACTCATCGTATTTCACCTTATAGTCTTCTACCCTTCCGCAAGTAATTTCGAGGGTACGGTTAGTTACATTGTTGATGAAAGCACGGTCGTGGCTCACCAGAACCACAGCCTTGGCACTCTGCGCCAGGAACTGCTCCAACCACTGGATACTTTCAATATCAAGGTGGTTGGTAGGCTCATCGAGGAGCAGGACATCAGGCTTCTGCAACAGAATCTTGGCAAGTTCGATACGCATTCGCCAACCGCCGGAAAACTCCTTGGTTGGGCGCTCGAAATCATCGCGTGTAAAGCCAAGACCGCTCAAGGTGCGCTCTATCTCAGCCTCATAGTTTTCGCCACCCATCATCATGTAGCGTTCATGTTCCTGGGTAAACTTCTCTACGAGCTGAGCATAGCTTTCGCTCTCATAGTCGGTGCGGTCGGCCATTTCCTGCTGCATCTTGTCCAGACGCGCCTTCATCTCGGTATTATGGGCGAAAGCCTTGCGGGTTTCCTCCTTCACGGTCGTATCGTCCTGCAGTTTCATCACCTGTGGCAGATAGCCGATAGTGGTTTCGTTAGGAATAGCCACAACGCCGTCAGTAGGTTTCTGCAAACCGCAGAGAATCTTGAGCATCGTAGATTTTCCGGCACCATTCTTACCCACCAGGGCAATGCGGTCGCGGTCGTTGATGACGAAACTTACATCATGAAAGAGAGGCTTGACGCCAAACTCTACTTTCAGTCCTTCTACTGAAATCATCTATTTTTAATTTATAATTTACAATTAATAATTTATAGTTTACCTAACTCCTTTTACGGAATGAGCAGGGATGAATCTCCATAGCTCAGGAAACGGAAATCATGCGAAAGAGCATAATCGTAAACCTTCTTCCAGTCGCCCTTGAGGAAAGCACTCACCAGGAGCAGGAGCGTACTCTGAGGCTGATGGAAATTGGTGACCAGCATCTTCACAATCTTATACTGATAGCCAGGAGCAATGATAATCTGCGTGCTGGAATGGAGTGCCTCCAAGCCGTTGCGGTCCAGATAATCGATGATTGCCTGGATAGCCTGCATCGGAGTGATTCCATCTACCAGATTGCCATCTTCAGAAAGCTCGTAAGGATCCCACTGTTTTACGTGCAGATCTTCTTCATTTGCCTCAGGATGCTTCAGCAGATGAACGCCCATGTAATAGAGACTCTCGATGGTACGGACGCTGGTGGTTCCTACGGCAATGACCCGGCACTCGTGCTTGATGAGTTTTTCCAGGCTGCGGCGATGAACAACAATGTATTCCGTATGCATCTGATGACCTTCGATTTCAAGACTCTTCACCGGTTTGAATGTGCCGGCTCCTACATGCAGGGTTACTTCTTCGCGGTCGATTCCATGCGCATCAAGATCCTTGAGAACCGCATCGGTAAAGTGAAGTCCGGCAGTTGGAGCAGCCACACTTCCCTTGATTTTAGAATAAACCGTCTGATAGGTGGTCTTGTCGCTCTCCTCTGTCTTGCGGTTGAGATATGGAGGAATAGGCAACTCACCTACTGCTTCGAGAATCTCAGCGAAAGACACCTTGTCGTTGTCCCAATCAAAATCAACCCAATAGTTGGTTCCTCCGCCTTTGGCAACCATTTCCTGCGCTTCAGAACCGAGAGCATCTCCGCGTCGCATAGTGGCGCTGAGCGTAAGCTTGTGGCCCTTGATTTCGAAATCACGCTTCAGGCTTCCCTCTTTCCATTTCTTCAGATTACCGATCATGCAGAGCCAGGAACAATGTCCGGTGGTCTGGAACATGAGTTCATAATCAGTAGGTTCTGCAGGCTCCATCAAGAAAACCTCAATAAGCGCACCTGTTTCCTTGCGGAAATGCAGACGCGCTTGTATCACCTTGGTATTGTTGAATATCATCAAGGCTCCTTGAGGGAGATATGTGGGAAGATGATGGAAAACATCATCGCTTACCTCGCCGTGCTTATAGACCAGCAGTTTGCTGTGGTCGCGCTGGGCGATAGGGAATTTTGCGATGCGCTCATCCGGTAAATCATAGTTATAATCACTAATCTTAATGTGTTTTGTATCCATTATTTATTTTTACTTTGAACTTTCTATTTTAAACTTTTATGCTTGTACTAAAGATTTGCCATCTGGCAGGTGGCATAAAGCACAACCATGATAAGGGTAAATATCACTACGGTCATGATTTTATCTACATCATCATAGTCGTAACCCGTACTCGTATACTGGTTGGAAATATACTTAATTTTTGGGGAGATGCGGTAATACATCCTGATGTAGATAAGATAAACGACAACTCCCACCACAGCTCCGATAGCCAGACCGCAAAGAATGTCGACCGGATAATGAACACCCAGATAAAGACGGGTCCAGCAGTTTACGAGCGACCATAATAACAGGGTCCACGTAACCAGTTTGCTGCGGATAAGCAACGAGAAGAAGATGGCTATAGAAAGCGTATTAGCCGCATGAGCCGAACAGAAGCTGAAACTCTTGAGGCGCATATTGTCAACCACCTGGACTGTATACTTGAACATCGGGTCGCTGGAAGGTCTGCATCTTTCAGCCAGCGGTTTGATGATTCCATCCACCAGTCCATCAGCCAGAAAGATACAGAGCACCGCTCCTCCAACCACGAGCGCAATCTGCCCCATCATCTCGTTGTTTCTTATCACAACAACGAAGAGGACGACATAAAGCGGAATCCATGTCCAGCCCGATGTAAGCGCCATCGCCATCTGATCGAGCCAGACATTCTCGCTGCCGTTAAACACATGCAACAGCTGCATGTCAAAATCTTGTATCCTACTAAAATCCATTCTCTTTATTTTAATCAGATTTTATCTTAATCAGATTTCCTCAATTGCCTTGGTTTCAATCCAGCCTTCTCTGCCGTCTCCAACCTTGATTCCACGCCAGCCTTTCATCGCCTTATCGGTAATATCAACGCGGGTTCCTTCATGCAGCAGGAAGAGGTCAGCACTCGTCTTGGCTGGAGTCTTCTTCACATTGACCGAAGGAGCGATGATGATGGCTCCCGTACGGTTAATGAGCATCTGCCGCTGCTGGTAAGCAAAGAGATTGCTCAGCAGGAAGACTGCCACGAAGAAGATTCCACCGAAGAAACCAATCTTGCGCAACACGATATGCGGACCGAAGAGATAAACCAAGACCAGAACCAGTGCCATGATGATGGCAATGATGCCTGTCTTAGCCCAACAGTCAACACTCGTAAAGTTAACCAGCGCCTTCCACCAGGTTACGAAGAACATCTCGCTTTCCGGAGTAATCTTATCGATGGTTTTGCTACGTGCAAACTGAAGGTTGAAGCTGATGTCTTCATCGCCTGGCGAGAGCAGATGGGCACGCTCATAATTGAGCACAGCCTTGGTAATATTGTCTGTACGGTAATAAGCATTGCCCAAGTTATAGTAAACTTCGGCAGAAACACCATAATTGTTCAATATTTCCTCGTAGTCGCGTATGGCCTGCTGATAGTTACCTTTCTGATATTCCGTATCAGCATTGTTCTTGGTTACAGCGCCTGCAGAAACAGAGCAGCCCAACATTACCATGATCATCATGACGAACGAATATCCGGTTGCACTCTTCTTACGCTGCTTACGCGTTGCATTGATAGCATTTTCTATATCCATAATAGCAGTCATTGCTGATTCGAATGTACGGTTCATATTGCCGGCAGGGTCGCCCGGCGCATAGCGTTCAAACTCACATTCATCGAGCGCAGTTGTAAACTTCTCGATAGTTCTCTCCTCTACACAATGTTTTTCGAGCATAGCCTGGATGTTTTCACGTGAGAGCTTTTCGGCAGGCATGTTGAGCTTGTAGCTTACATAGCCCCACAAAGCACGGAGTACTTCATCGTAGAATTCTTCCTGCTTGCCACCGAGCATCAGCAGATGAGCCTTCTTCAGGCGCTTGGTTGCTATCTTGTTTGCCTTGTTGGAACGGACCTTTACAAGGTCGGCATTCTCGAGAGCACGGCGGCGGAAGACTATGAGCAGGGCAAAGAAGGCTGCCAATGGAACCAGCAGACTGGTCCAGTAGCCGAAGCTTCCGTAGAACATATCGTCGATATCATGGAGCTTAGACTTGCCCAGTTTCAGCGCATGAATGTCCTTATCCTTGTTGCTGAAATCTGATGTTTCATTGTCTGAAGTTCCATCGCCCTTCTCTACGTTCAGCGTAAACGGCTGGGTCTTGATCGTCTTGTACTTGTTAGCCGAAGTATCATAATAGGTGAATTCTACCGCAGGAATGGTATAATTTCCCTGATTACGAGGTACAGCCAGGAAGTCATAAATCATATTGCCTTCTACGCCATTGGCTGTAAGGCGGGTCTTGTCTGTCACCTTCGCATCGTACTTGTCAAAATCCTTAGGGAAGGTAATGACAGGCTGCTTGAGCAGCTTCAGGTTTCCGATTCCTCCTACCACTACACGAATGGTGATAGGTTCTCCAGCCTTTACTTCCTTCTTGTCGATGGAAGCAGTAATATTGAATTTACCTACACCGCCCGAGAAGTTGGCAGGGCGCTGAGGCAACGGATCAACCTGAATTTTCACACTAGGAGCTATAATATCTTTCTTTACTTCAACATAGCCGGAGCCACCATTGAAGAAAGCTTCCATCGGGTCAACATTTCTGTTCTGCTGAACTACGATTCCCTTGAAGGTAATGGCTGGAATAGTGAGGTTTCCCGTCATCTGCGGATACATAACATACTGGCTCCATGTAACGCATCGGTAAGGTCGGCCGTTTACGGTTTCAGTATGGAAAGCCTTCTGCTGAGGCAGCGGAACTTCCTGGTTGTGGAATCCCTTCAGGTCAGGCATCTTGCCTTCCAACTGGGTAAGGTCTACCTGCGTGTAAACCTTATAAGTAAGGAGCACCGGTTCCTGTTCGTGAACACGTCGCTTGTTGGCTGTAACCTTGATGAAGAGGTCGCGGCCTGATATTCTTGATCCGGCAGTTCGCATACGCGGTTCATTATAATCATTCTGTCCGTGCATGGAAGGTGCACCGTTGTTGCGTGCAGCATGGCCAGAAACCGTAATCTTAACCGGATGGGAAGAGAGTTTTTTACCATTTACGATGGCATGAGAGGCACCAATGCCAAAGGTTCCGTTCTTAGCTGCGTAGAGCGTATAGGTAATGGTTACCGACGATGAAGAGGAAGTATGGCCATTGATCATCTGATAACTGGACTGCGATGAGGTGTAAGGACCTGCGATTACCTCAAGTCCTTCTCCTACTCCGCCCAGACGGAATTCCTCTACATCACGTGTATTGATGGTATAGGCCACACGGAAGTTTTCGCCCGCCGCCACGTGTGTTGGTGCCGACACACTGATACGCTGGGCTTTCAGCTGCAAACTGAAGCCCAGAAGCATTGCCCATATAATAATAAACCAACCTATATGTTTCATGTTCAAATTTATTATGCTCGTTGTATTATTTTACTTTTTACCAGTTTTTCTCATATTGCTTTCTGCGAGGCTGACTCATCGCTTTCTGCATCTTGCGCTTCGTATCCTTCTCCTGCTGGATGGCAGCGTTCAAGAGTTGTTCAGCATTATCTTTGCTCATCTTGTCCTGATTGTTCTGATTCTGCTGATTGTTCTTATTCTGGTTGTTCTTGTTTTTGTCGTTCTTGTTCTTGCCTTTATTCTGATCTTTGTTCTGATTGTCTTTGTTCTTGTCCTTGTTTTTATCCTTTTTGTTCTTATTCTTATCGTTTTGCTTGTTCTGCTTCTGGTTTTTGAGCAGTTTCTTGCAGAGGGCAAGATTATATCGGGTTGCATTGTCCTGCGGATTGCAGCGCAGGGCGTTCTCATAACATCCTATGGCCTGCGCATATTGCTGATGCTGCTGCATGACCACACCCATATTGTGGTAACTTCTGGCGCGTCGCATCTTGTTCGTTTCCAGTTTCGAAGCATTCTCAAACTGTATCATTGCCATCGAATCCTTCTGCTGCATCATCAGGGCGCAACCCAGATTATAGACAGCCTGCGCATTCTTCTGGTTCTTGGAGATAGCCTTGCGATATTGCGTTTCGGCTGCAGCCCACTTCTGTTTATGATAGGCGCGGTTTCCCTGGCGGATGAAGTTGCGGTCGTTCTGTGCTCCCACCTTCGCCAAGCCCAGCACCATCAGGGCAAAAACCAATATATATCTTAAATATCTCATTCTTATTATATAATAATGTATAAACGTTTATCAGAAAGGCTTCCTGATGTCTTTCTTAAAAAACTTGATGTTTCTGAGCAGAGGATTCTTTACCTCCAGCAGACAGATTTCGATGATAAGCAACAGGATGACAAGAATACCTACAGCCTGGAACTGTTCATCATAGGCGCTGTAAACCACACTCGTCACATCGCCTTTCTGCAATTTGGCAATATCATCATTCAATGCTCTTTCCGCATCGCTGGTATTATCTACATGAATGTACTGACCCTTGCCTGCCTGGGCAAGTTCCTTGCACATCTGCTCATTCAGAGCGGTCATTACGGTGTTGCCCGCATTGTCCTTCAGATAAGAGCCGTCGCCCATAGGGATTGGCGCTCCCTTGGTGTTTCCTATGCCCAGGATAAAGACATTGATTCCTTTCTTGTTGGCAGCAGCCGCTGCCTCCTGTGCGCCAGGCTCATGGTTTTCGCCATCGGTAATAACGATGATGGCTCTGCCCACATTCTCCTGCTGGGTGAAACTCTTGGAAGCCAAATCGATGGCAGCTCCGATATTGGTTCCCTGTGTCTGGATAAGACCAGGGGTTATGTTCTGGAGAAACATCTTTGCCGAAACATAATCGGTGGTGATTGGCAACTGCACGAACGCATCGCCTGCAAAGACGATGAGTCCAATCTTGTCGTTGTTAAAGTTGTCGACCAGATTTTCGATAAGCATCTTACTCTTGTCCAAACGGGATGGAACTACGTCTTGACAGAGCATGGAATTTGAAATATCGAGGCAGATGATGGTTTCAATACCATGTCGCTTATCGTGAGAAATCTTGCTGCCCATCTGCGGGCGAGCTACCATCACGATAAGAAGCGCCAAGGCTGCGAGCATCAGCACAAACTTCACTGTAGGGCGATATTTAGAGATGTTGGGCATGAGCTGTTTCAGAAGCTCCGGATCGCCGAGTTTCTTCAGTTTAGCCTTTCTTCTTCTCCATCCTATCAGCCTGATCAGAATCAGTACTGGTATAATCCACAACAGCCAGAGAAATATAGGATCTTCAAATCTTAACATTTTCTATTCTAATTATATCTTCTATTCGATTATCCGATAATCAGTAAAATATCTCCGATAACTGGTAAAATATCTCCGAAAGATAGCGGAATATCTCCGATAATCAGCAAAATATTTCAGTTTCCGGATTACGGAATTCTTCTGAACCAGGTGATGCGGAGCAGGATTTCTACCAGC
>ERZ1027057.182-NODE-182-length-11614-cov-4.894455_pt1 | contig 11614 bp, 13 predicted proteins | sample MGYA00519426_ERZ1027057 | MGnify/ENA primary metagenome ERZ1027057 (study PRJEB26926, sample SAMN06164563) | human gut metagenome | biome: ENVO:00009003; feature: ENVO:2100002; material: ENVO:00002003 | host: Homo sapiens | place: USA | collected 2012 ...
GCATACGAGGTGTAGAGAGGTCTCGTGGGCTCGGAGATGTGTATAAGAGACAGCACAAAATGTGACACAAACGCTAAAATGGCAAAATACCATGTAAAACAGATGACAAACACTGCTTTACAGGAAGTAAAAAATGATCGTTTCATCGTGAAAAATCCAGAAGGTGAGATTGAGGAAGTTCCATTCGATTATGGATTCATCTGCCTTGGTATGAGAGCTAACACTCCTGTTTTAAGTGAAATCGAGGAAGCTTTCAGCGATACAAACGTAGAAATCGTTAATATCGGAGACAGCAAACGTGCCCGCAGAATCATCGAGGGTACAGAAGAAGGTAGAAATATCTTAAACGTACTTGCCCGCCACGATTATTTATAAGATAAACCTGTCTCCCCGGGAGACACACCGCCTGCCATCCCCCTTCCCGGCAGGCATGATGAAGTGCCGCAGGGCACATACAAAAAATCCAACCAGTTTTGTGCTGGTTGGATTTTGTTTACCAAACTCATAGTTGAGTTCTTCATTTTTTTCAATCTTTAAAACATTTTTCACCTTAAAAATTTCTCCATTCTACTACAATATATTTATGGTTAATATCCCTTACAGCCAGTAAGGAATTATCCATCTTGTTGCTTAAGCTGTTAAAATGTATGGAGCAATCGGTATATCGTCTTATTCATCTTGGACTTCGCGTCCGTTGCCGAGACTGATAACCAGCTCCTCATTTGCAGCGTTCGTTTTATGCAGGTTGAACTGCCTTCGGTACGTTCGTGTCACACCACAGTAGATGGAATAGGCAATGAGTAAAACTGGTCTTTATCCATTGCATAATCTGATTTTAAGGAGTGACAAATTTATGAATATGAATGCAGTAGGTATTGATGTTTCCAAAGGAAAAAGCATGGTTGCTATCCTTCGTTCTTATGGTGAGATCATTTCAAAACCATTTGAAGTCAAACACACAGTCAGTGGGATTCGCTCTCTCATTGAGCAGATCCAATCCATTGATGGCGAATCTCGTATTGTCATGGAACACACCGGTCGTTATTACGAACCTCTTGTCCGTGAACTTTCGAAAGCTGACCTTTTTGTATCTGCCATAAATCCCAAACTCATCAAAGATTTTGGAGACAACTCTCTCCGCAAAGTAAAGTCCGATAAAGCGGATGCAGTAAAAATTGCACGCTATACTCTTGACAGTTGGACGGAACTCAGACAGTATAGTCTCATGGATGAAATTCGTAATCAACTGAAAACCATGAACCGCCAGTTTGATTTTTACATGAAACACAAAACCGCTATGAAAAATAATCTAATCAGCATCCTTGACCAAACTTATCCGGGAGCTAACACTTATTTTGACAGCCCTGCCCGTGAGGATGGAAGTCAAAAATGGGTTGACTTTTCAGCCACCTACTGGCATGTGGATTGTGTTCGTAAACTCTCTCTAAACGCCTTTATCGACCACTATCAAAAGTGGTGTAAACGCAGGAAGTACAACTTCAGCCGTTCAAAAGCTGTTGAAATCTATGAAGCATCTAAGGAGCTTGTTTCTATACTTCCAAAAGACGATCTGACAAAGTTAATCATCAAACAGGCTGTAGAACAATTAAATACGGCTTCACAGACTGTGGAACAGCTTCGTACCATGATGAATGAGGCTGCTTCTAAACTGCCGGAATACCCTGTTGTCATGGCTATGAAAGGTGTAGGTAAATCGCTTGGTCCACAGCTTATGGCAGAGATTGGTGATGTCTCCCGATTTACCCACAAAGGAGCCATTACAGCCTTTGCAGGCGTTGATCCCGGTGTAAATGAATCCGGTTCATATGAGCAGAAAAGCGTTCCTGCTTCCAAGCGCGGTTCCAGTACTCTTCGTAAGACTCTGTTTCAAGTCATGGATGTTCTCATCAAAACAAAGCCACAGGATGATCCTGTCTACTTGTTTATGGATAAGAAACGAGCACAAGGAAAGCCTTATTACGTCTACATGACAGCCGGTGCGAATAAGTTTCTTCGCATCTACTATGGTCGAGTGAAAGAATATCTGTCTTCACTCCCAGAATAAATATCTCGTCAATACCTTTATTTTAGACCAGCGAATATCGGTGGTCTTATTTTAATGTTCAAAATCTTGCAAAAATTTTTGCCTGAAATCATCAATTTGCTATTGACTTTTTATTTGCAGGCTCGGTAATTGAATTGCCGAGGATTCCCGCTTATTATCCTAAAATTGTTATAATAAGAGTCCGTATGCAGAACTTTTGTATATAATAGACTAAGTGAATATCTGGAAATGAGATTAAAATGCCAGACCAGAAAATAGATAACCTTTTAAATCTTGCAATGGATGCAACACCACAGGAGCGTAGAAAGTCAGGAAATCTTAACATAGGATATGATCCTGCAACCAGGCTATGGGATGTGATCATAAAGTACAGCGGACCGGAAAGTGGTCTGGCTGGAAATGGAATTCAGGTAGTGCCATTGTTAGGCAGCTATGCAGTGGTAACTTTGCCGGAAAGTGAGATTGATGAGTATTCCCACAGAGTGCAGGTGGAATTTATGGAGAAACCCAAACGCTTGTATTTTGAATTGTTTCAGGCGAAGGGAGCGAGCTGCATCCGCACAGTGCAGACCGGCAGGAATGGACTGACGGGAAAAGGAATCCTGACAGGAGTTGTGGATTCAGGAGTGGATTATTTTCACCCTGATTTCCGAAATGCAGATGGGAGCAGCAGAATTTTACGTTTATGGGATCAGAGCATACAGGGAAATCCACCCCAGGGATATGTGACAGGAACTGAATATACGAAAGAGCAGATCGATGAGGCGCTTGCACTTGGAGAAAACCAGGGCAGGCGTCTTGTTCCATCTTCAGATTACAGTGGACATGGAACTTCCGTGCTGGGAATTGCAGCAGGAAATGGGAGGGCATCAGATGGGGTGAATCAGGGAGTTGCCTATGAAAGTGATCTACTGGTTGTGAAAATGGGAATTCCCAGAGAAAACTCCTTTCCCAGGACTACGGAGCTGATACAGGGGATTGATTATCTGGTGAGGCAGGCGCTGGCTATGGAAAGACCAATGGTGATCAATCTCAGTTTTGGAAATAATTATGGCTCACATGACGGGACGACACTTCTGGAGCGGTATATCGATGATGTGTCCAATATATGGAAGAGTGTATTTTGCATCGGAACCGGAAATGAAGCGGCAAGTGCCGGGCATACTTCCGGTAGAATTATTTCAGAAGGAGAAGAGACAATTCAGCTTGCAATTCAGAGCAGACAGTCATCGATCAGTATCCAGATATGGAAAGAATATACGGATCAAATAGAGATTTCGATCATCAATCCATCGGGAGTGCGGGTCGGACCGGTACCGGAGATATTGGGACCACATCGTTTCCGAATTGGTCAGACAGAAATATTGCTTTATTATGGGGAACCAAGTCCTTACAGTATTTCCCAGGAAATCTATATAGATCTGCTTCCGGTAGAAAGTTATCTGACAGAAGGAATATGGAGAATTGTTCTAAGTGCCGGGAAGATCGTGACAGGACAATATGAAATGTGGCTTCCAAGCGACAATGTATTGAACCGTGGAACAGGATTCTTGTTTCCAACAGATGCTACGACGCTCACAATTCCATCTTCTGCCAGCCGTGCAATATCCGTAGGAGCATATGATGCAAGGACATTTGCATATGCGGATTTTTCGGGAAGAGGATTTACCAGACTTACAAATATGGTGAAACCGGATCTTGTGGCACCGGGAGTGGAAGTTATGACAACAACAGTGGGCGGAGGATATGCGGCATTTACAGGAACATCCTTTGCCACGCCATTTGTGACAGGAAGTGCAGCGCTTTTGATGGAATGGGGGATTGTGAGAGGAAACGATCCATATCTATATGGGGAAAAAGTGAAGGCGTATCTGAGACGTGGAGCGAAAAAAGTACCGGGATTTGACGAGTATCCGAATGAGGAAGTGGGGTATGGGGAGGACGTTATAATAAGGTTACATTGAAGAAAGTCAGTAAAATCAAGTGTTTCCGTTCATTTTCCCAACACAGAAACGAAGCACTTTCACCATGATTTTGAAGAAAATCTGCCCGGGTTGGATTCAAAATGATATGGAAAGAAAGATTTGTAGCAATGACGTAACATGAACAGTTGGTTCTGTTACAGACAACAGTTTAAACGAAAGAGAGGTCATAGGGATATGAAACTGACTTATACAAATGTAAATGGATACCTGATTCCGAATCTCACCTATAAATCCGGTGAGCAGATGGAGCAACTTGGCAAGTATGGTTTTCTTCGCAGAGATTATCTGAAGAACCATCGAAATTCAACGTATCAGGTGATGCTTTTACAGGATACGATTGGCGAGCATCTTCTGGAAGTGGACAAGGCAGCTAGGGAACGGGAGAAAGTGATTCTGAAACAGTTGGAAGAAAAAGAACCACTGCCGGATAAGGAAAAAGATCAGATGGCATGGGTAAGAGCTGCCAATCAGCGCAGAGCGATTGCAGAAGAGATTATCCTGAAAGAATTGATTTATGTATAAGGATAGCCAGTAATCAATCTGGCAGGTAACTGATAAAAATAGAATATTGTGAGTGAAGTAAGGCGTGAGTCATAAAATATGGCTTGCGTCTTTTTCTTTGCCTGAAAGGAAGTGATAAGTTTGAACAAGAAGTTTTTGAAGCATTATATGGAAACCAATCCAGAAGGGACAGCACAAACCTATATCTTTCTGGTGGACAATCAGGATATAGCGTTGAATATTGTAATGTCAGGATATCAGGCAATCTGTCTGGTGCAGGAAGATGACGGATATTATTTCAGTGCAGATTCTTTTATAGAGGAAATGAGGTCTATTCAGTTTACTGGAAGCTGTCAGAGTGCCTATCATTATGTGGCTGCCTGTACAGTGAAGTGGATGAATGATAAGTTACAGACATTTTTCAAAGACGCTGGTCTCGACGGAAAAGCAGGCTGGCAGTTGTTCAAAGAGAAAGAGTATCTTGGCAAACTGGATAATCAGAAAGAAGTTGAGAAATTACTGGAACAGTATATTCTTCGGTTTGAGCGAGATCCGAAAGAAGAACCGGAACTGAGCCGTTTTCACTTATTTGATGCAAAAGGAAATGTGAAAGGTGTCCGGGATATGGAGATTGTAGATTACCTGGTGGAGAATGTTCAGTTTTTTGTGGTGGGAATCACATCGTATTATTATGAGCATGGTGTTTTCCTGGAAGACCATGATGGGGTAAGAATGAAATACCGTATCCAGAAGCTGATCTATCGTGACCAGGTACAGAGTGGAGTGATCAAAAGAATCTATAATCTACTGATCACACAGCCAAAAGTTCACCGAGAGGCATATGAACTAAATAAACAACCTGTGCGGTGGATCAATTTCAAAAATGGATATTATGATCCGGTTACGGGTGAAATGCTGGAACACAATCCGGATTATCTGACGATCAATCAGATTCCATTTCCCTATTATCCAGAGGATTGTGAGCAGGTGTTACAAGGTGGAGAAAATATCAAAAAGTATCTTGCATCGTCTCTTCCAAACAAAGAAGAACAGCAGACATTCTGGGAGTATTTTGGATACTGCATGACACAGGATACGCAGTTTCAGAAATTCCTTACACTGAAAGGAAATGGTGGAACTGGAAAGTCTGTGGCAGTATCACTGATCCAGTATGTAGTTGGAATCACCAATATGTCCAGTATTTCTTTACAGGATTTAAATAAACGATTCTATGCGACTGGAATGTATGGAAAGCTGTTAAATGCCTGTGCGGATATTCCCTGCAAAGCAATGGAGAACACAGATGTATTAAAGAAAGCAGTCGGTGAGGACACACTGATTTATGAGAAAAAAGGACAGGATGCAATTCATTTCCACTCTTATGCGAAGCTGCTTTTTTCTACCAATGAAATGCCGCAGAATCTTGAGGATAAGTCAGATGCTTTTTACCGTAGACTACTGATTCTTGATATGAACCGGGTAGTAAAAAGTGGTGAAAAAGATCTGCACTTAAAGGAAAAGGTACAGGCAGAATCCGATTATGCAATTCATATGGCGATAATTGCATTGAAAAATCTGTACGAACAGGGAAAGTTCACGGAGAGCGAACACAGCAAAGAATGTGTAAGAGAAGTGCAACGGATGTCAGATAGTATCTGTGCTTTTATTGATGAGTCATTGGTGCGTGCCAAAGGAAAACGTCTGAAACGAAGTGAAGTGTTCCATATGTATGAGGAATACTGCAAAGAGAATGGCAGACAGGGGCATGGTAAATCCAACTTTTTCAGGAATATGACAGATAAAGGTTTCCTTCTGAAGCAGTACAATGGTGAGTTTTATTATCAGGATATTGCAGTTAAGGAAGAAGATTTTTGTCCTGTAGATCCAGAAAAAAGAATACCTTTTGAAGAAACAGATATAGATTATAAACAGTTACAATTAAATATGAATCAGGGAATTAAGGGCATTTAGGGCAAAATAAGCAAAAAGAAATGTTACCGGAGCAGGAGAAATAACAAAGATAGCTGCCAGAGTACATAAAATTTTGCTTTTTTTACACTGACTGCCCTTTTTCCTGTATCAACGTTTTAGCTGATGCAAATATAGGTTTTTCCCGAATTTGGGAATAAGTAAAAAATAAAAATTAAGAAAGTGTGAGGTATGATTATGCGAATGATGAAAAACAACAATAATGAAACAGTTATGGTGATCGGGATTGATCATGGTTATGGAAACATGAAAACAGCTACCAGATGCTTTCCATCCGGTGTAGCCAGATATGACAAGGAGCCAATCTTTCAGAATAATCTTCTTGTTTACAATGGCATGTATTATCAGATCGGAGAGGAACACAAGGAGTTCTGTGCAGAGAAAACGCAGGACGAGGATTATTATGTGCTGACACTGGCGGCTATCGCAAGGGAACTGGACGGGAAAGGAATGAATCAGGCAAAGGTACACATTGCAGCCGGACTTCCCCTTACCTGGGTAGCTACACAGAAAGAAGATTTCCAGAAATATCTCCTCCAGAATGAAAGCGTGGATTTTATATTCCGCAATAAAGAGTATCATGTGGAGTTTGCAGGTGCTGACATTTACCCACAGGGATTTGCAGCAGCCTTTTACCGCTTACAGGATTTCAAAGGCATCAATATGCTGGTAGATATTGGAAATGGAACTATGAATATCATGTATATCAATAATTCCCGTCCATTAGAGAAGAAATGCTTTACAGAGAAATATGGAACGCATCAGTGTGTGCTTGCTGTCAGGGAATCCTTGTTGAAAGAACTGGGAACAGTGGTGGACGATCTGGTGATTGAGCAGGTGATCCGTACCGGGACAGTAGATATTGGAGAAAAATATCTGACAGTCATTCGTAAAGCTGCCGGAGATTATACGAAAGAAATCTTCCATAAGCTGAGAGAACGGGAATATAATCAAGAACTGATGCATCTGTATGTGGTCGGCGGTGGCGGTTGTATGATCCAGAATTTTGGAGAATATGACAAGAGCCGGGTAACGATTGTACGGGACATCTGTGCCACTGCGAAAGGCTATGAAGCAATGACCGTAAGGAAAATCCAGAGAAACGGAGGGATGCTTGTATGAGAAAAGAACGGAAAATCATCAATACAAATATCCGTTTGAATCTTTGTGATGAACAGGACAGGCAGGCATGGGAATATTTGCAGACGATGGACAGGGAAAAATATAAATCGTACACCAGAGCTGTTGTAGTTGCTTTGAATGATTATTTTTCCAGAGAGTACAGGAATGAAGCAGATCCGTATCTGGAAACCAGAGAAAAGGAAGATGCGTTTCTGGAAAGAGTAGAAACAGCTGTACGGGATGGAGTAAAAGAATCTGTCCCGATGGCTATAGCGAAGAATCTGATGGAAATGCTTGTACCGTTTGTAAAAGAATCGGTAGGAGAAATTAATCTGCCGGACAGAACGCTAACAATGGAGAAAACGGATGGAGAGATCGCAGAAGATAATCTGGACTGGGAGAAAGAAGCTGATATGGATGCAGCACTGGATTTTGCAGACAGTTTTTAGATGGTTATGAAATAGCAGTAACAGGAAAACAGACTGACAGTAAGGAATAGCTTTACAAAAACAGAATAGCAGAAAAAGACAATGGCAGTGGTGGCATTTCAGACATTATGAATTGGAGGAATGTTTATGACTGCTATTTTTATGTCTTTTAGCAGAAATGGAAAGAGATCCAGAAAAAGAAAGACAGAAATAACAGGAAAATATAACAGAAAAGCGTTGGCAGATGGGTGGATTGAACAAGAAAGGCGAAGAAAAGAATAGAGTGCCGGATACGGCACATGATTGTCCGATACTTCGCATCGGAGTGCTGCAGGAACAGCCTGTTTCAGAAAGAGAAAATCTATCGAAATGGGAGCTTTTCCATTTCTTCCACAGTCTGTCCCTGCACCACAAAACCACCGTCATCTCCATTTTGATCTGATAACGTAGGGTGGAAATATGGCTTGGTGGGTGTCGGTTCAGTGGTGGGGAGATGACAGGCAAGTTTCGCAAAGTGGCAAGCCACTCTGCACCGGAGCCAGCCTTTGGGCTGTTCCTAAACTTGCCAGAGGGCTCCGCCCCTTGGAACCCCGGCACGTCAATGGCGTAAGTATTCCTGCGAAATGTCCACCGGACATTCCTACGGAACACTTACTGATTGACTAGGACTTGTCTCCGCTGCCGCTCCGGTCGGTGCAAAGCTGACGTCCATTGGACGTCATGCACCCTGCATCCACCAAAGGAGCATTGTCTTCGCTCCACTTCGGTCGGTGCTAAACGGACATCCACTGGATGTCCAGCATCCTTATGGAATCCCTTTATTGGTTTATCAGTCAGAATATCGTATCAGTCAATAAAGAATGAAAATTAAGCAAAGAAAGGAGCCGAAAGCCTATGAGAAAACGAAATCATACAGTAACCATACGAATGAATAAAGCAGAATATGATCTGCTTCTGAGTAAGGTCAAAGAATCCGGAAGAACACAGCAGGAAGTTGTGATAAAAGCAATCGCAGATTTGAAAATAGTATCTGCAGAGGAAGTGGAAGAACTGAAAAGACTGAACCAGATGTTTGCAGACATCCTTTGTCAGCTCCGGGGAGCGACTACAAATATCAATCAGATTGCAAGAAAACTGCATACAGATGGAGAAATTCCAAACGACAGTATATTATATTTCCTCAATAAAAATGTCCTCAAGTACCGGAAGGAGAGTGAAAGAATATGGCGGTTAATAAGACGATTAATAAGCGGACAAATACACATGGAGCAATGAGAAATTGTATCGAATATGTTTTACGACAAGACAAGACCGGCGAACTGCTTACCTATGTAACAGGCCCGTACTGCCATGATGAGATTAACTATGATCTGGTGTATAGAACCTTTTTAGAAGAAAAGAAGATGTGGAATAAAGATTCTGGGAGAATGTATGCTCACAACATTATTTCCTGGCATAAGGACGAGCAGATTACTCTGGAGCAGGCGTTTGAATTTGGAAAAGAGTTTGCAGAAAAATGGTTTAGTGGATTCCAGACGTTAGTGGCTGTGCATAAGGATAAAGAGCATATTCACTGCCATCTGGTTACCAATTCAGTGAGTTATGAAGATGGGAGAAAGCTGCATAATACCAGAAACGATCTGGAACGTATGAAACAGCTTACCAACCAGATGTGCCGGGAACGTGGACTGACAGTTGCCGAGAAAGGAAAGCACTTTGATGGAAGCCAGATTGAAAAAGGGGAAGTCATTGCATGGAGCAAAGATAAATATAACCTGTTCCGTCAACAGGTAAAGGACAGTTTTGTAGCGGACTGTGCAATGGCGGTATTAAAGGCACTGGAAAATTGTATCAGCAAAGAAAAGTTTATAGAAAAAATGAAACAGTTTGGATGGAACGTAAACTGGACAGAGAAACGGAAGCACATCACTTTTCAGAACCAGGATGGAAAGAAAGTGCGTGACAGCAATCTGTCTAAAACATTTCATCTGGATATCAGTAAGGAGGGATTGGAGAATGAATTTAATGGAAATAGGGAAAAATTCTGGATTGCCTACAAATGCAGCAGGTCAGAAATTCTGCAGAAAGTAGTAAAATATATAGAAGTGCATATCATGGAACCAATCCATCTATCAGATGCAGCTGCTGAAACAGGAGTTTCTTCAGCCTATCTTAGCACCATGTTTAAAAAAGAAATGGGTTATAATTTTATAGAATATGTAAATCTCCGAAAAATAGAACTGGCCAGACAAATGCTTCAGGATGGAAAAATGGTCTATGAAGTCTCAGAACTTCTTGGATTCGAAAACAGCACTTATTTCTCCAGAGTGTTTAAACGCTATACAGACGTGTCACCCGATACTTATCGGAAACAAATGTAAACCAAACGCAAGAAATTGAGTTGACAATCCTCCCCGTTTATGATATAAAAAGAAAGTCAAAATCAATCATCAACAGGGAAAGAGGAGAGTCTTATTATGAGTCAGTCATATGCAAAAAGCCCTGCTGCAGAGAGAAAATTTACAACCAGAGAAATGGTACTGGTTGGTATGTTTGCAGCAGTTCTTGCAGTAATATCACAGATTTCACTGCCAATGCCTACCGGTGTACCGATCACCATTCAGGTATTTGGTGTAGCACTTGTAGGCGCAGTACTTGGTTCCAGGCTTGGAACTACAGCAACACTGGTTTACGTTCTGTTAGGAGCCATCGGTCTTCCGATCTTTGCTAACTTCTCAGGCGGAATCAGCAGCATCGTAGGAGTTACAGGAGGATACATCTGGGCATGGCCAATCATGACCTGGCTCTGCGGAATCCGTCCGAAAACAGAGAACAAGACAAAGAATCTTGCAATCTCAATCGGATTCGCACTGATCGGACTTCTGATCGTTGAGACAATCGGTGGTCTGCAGTGGCACTTTGTAGGAGGCTCCATGAGCATCCCGGCAATCGCAGTATACTCCTTAACAGCATTTATTCCAAAGGATATTGTGATCACAGTTCTTGCAGTACTGATCGCAATTCCCATCAGAAAAGGAATCAACAATGCAGGAAACCGCTGATAAAAGTAACAGGTTAAAGAATAGCCTGCCGGAAGACAATCTGGTAAAGCAGGAAAACATAAAGATTCACGGAATCGGACTTGATAAAGCAGGACGGTGTACACACTATCACACACAGCTTGACATAGCTGCATTGCTTTGTGCGAAATGCAGGAAATATTACGCATGCTATTCCTGCCACGATGAACTGGAAGACCATTCATTTGTTGCAACAACACCGGAAGAAGTTTATCCTGTTTTATGCGGAAACTGTGGCAGGAAACTTACACTTCAGGAATACAAAAAAGGCAGCTGCCCTTACTGCCACGCAGGATTTAATCCAAAATGCAGTTTACATGAGAATATTTATTTCTGTTGCACTATGTAACGTGTTTTGAAAAACATTTCCGCAATCTGCACGCCCCACTTTGCAGTATATTTTGCAGAAAGCTTTTTCAAACACGCTCTAATGTAGAGCTGTCT
>ERZ1027057.186-NODE-186-length-11392-cov-16.570874_pt1 | contig 11392 bp, 4 predicted proteins | sample MGYA00519426_ERZ1027057 | MGnify/ENA primary metagenome ERZ1027057 (study PRJEB26926, sample SAMN06164563) | human gut metagenome | biome: ENVO:00009003; feature: ENVO:2100002; material: ENVO:00002003 | host: Homo sapiens | place: USA | collected 2012 ...
ATCCGCCATCCCAGTGTTCGTTGATGATGACACAGAGACCGGCATTGAGACCATAGTTTACGATTTCCTTGATTCGTTTCATCCAGACAGGATCTATGGTCATATTCTCCTTATCCGTAAGATGTCCAGCCACCCAGGATATAGGGATGCGAAGACTGTTGAATCCCTGCTGTTTCAAGCTCCGGATATAACTCTCAGTAGTCTTATCATTCTGCCATGAAGTTTCCGACTTCAGTCCTGCCTGATTGGTAAAGACATCGTTCCAATCGCACGCCTCCATCGTATTACCCAGGTTGACTCCTGGAGCCATATAGTGAGCCAGTTCGGTAGCCGTGAGTTTCATTTTCGAGATACGACCATCCACTGGTTTAACCTGTGCGCCAGCCCAAGCGAAATGAGCGGCAGCCAATATAATCATAACTATCTTCTTCATATATCAATCTAACGTATTATCGGGTTTTGAAGTTATCATGTTGCAAAGATAGCGAAAAAACTGTAGCGTGAATGTATACTTTTGATAAAAGGATAGGTATATTATGTTAGGATATACGATATTTGCACAAAAAAAGGACGCACATCAGAGAAAGATTCCCCTGATATGCGCCCACACCTACTTTATATCAAACCTAAAGACTTAATATCTCGTTTTTTATTTAGCAGGCCACTTTGCTGCTGCAACTCCGGCTGTAATACTCTCAAGCATATTAGTATTGCTAACACTTGCACCAGCACGGTTGAAGATGGTCATGCTAGGAAGACCGCCATTGGTATCCCATGCCATTGGCACACAACCATTATTGATAGCACTAGTTACAACAGCCTTGTAATAGTCCTTAACTGATGCATCATGAACAGCATCCTTACCGATGGCCAAACGCTGGTTGGCACCAAACTCACCAATCAACACTGGATAACCCTTGTCGAAGAAGTTGGTCTTCATCTTCTTCATCTGAGCCTCAACATAATCCTCGTTGTATTTAGCATCAGCTGTACGATCAGCCTCAGAACCATTGGTATTGTTCTTGCCCCAATAGAGATAGTACTTGCCCCAATCCTTGTCTTCACTCAAATCAGTAAACTGATATGGATCATAGAAGTGAACCTCTACCATCAATCGGTCGGTAGCAGAATCCTTAATCTTAGACATGTAGTTGTTGGCTACGAATTTATCGATATCGGTATTAGGACCCTGAACTATCAGAACTCGCTTGGCATTGTTGCCACCTGTGGCACGAACCGCCTCAATGAAAGTCTGCTCATACTCAGCAATACGGTTACTCATATCAGCTACGCCAATGATATCGCCATCACCTGAACCTACGCCCGGCTCATTCATGCCGGCAAAGAGAAGATGCTCATCGTATGCCTTGAATTCATTAGCAATCTGAGTCCAGATCTTACTGAGCTGCGCCTTGGTTGTATTGATATCAGTATTAGCTGTCAAACCATTGTGCTCAATCCAACCACCATCCCAGTGCTGGTTGATGATGACATAGAGTCCATCATTAATACAATAATCAACCACTTCCTTTACTCGCTTCATCCAAGCAGGATCGATAGTACATTTATCTGCATCTGTGATATGTCCCATTACCCAAGAACAAGGAATACGGACACTCTTGAAACCGGCTGCCTTCACTGCATCAATCAATGCTTGAGTAGTTTTAGCACTCTGCCAAGCTGTTTCTGTTTCTACACCGGCATTCTTCCAAAGATTCTTGCTGTCGCCACCCTCCAGGGTATTACCGAGGTTCCAACCTGGATACATCAACTGAGCGACTTCCATGGCCGTCTTGTTCATATCAGCAGGTGGTACATCTGGAGTAACATCTGCCCCCTTCTTGGCACGGGTAATCGTAACGTCCTTACGGCTATAGCCCTGAATGATACGGACGATAGCAGTAGTTGCTTCATCTTCCTGAGAAGCGGCTACAGTTACATCGAAATTGTAAGTACCGGCAGCCTGATCCTTATAAGCAACAGAGCACCAGTCGGCACCTTCTATCACGGAAGCTGTAGGCTGAGCATCAGCCTGCACATTGATGGTCTGTGTACCACCTGTGCCATCAAACGAAAGCTCTGGGTTGAGAACCTTGAAGCTAGGTTCATCGTAATCATCGTCTTCATACGAGCAAGCCGTGCAAGCCAATCCGCAGACAATGCCCAAGAGCAACAAATATAGATATTTGAATTTCTTCATATTCTTTCTGTTTTATAGAGAACCCGATAAGTTCTGAGAACTATCGGATTCTCCTTATTAATATTTATCAAATATTACCACTCAGGAACAGGGAAGAGGCTATGAACAGTGAACTTAGCGCGCATAGACTTATTAAAGCCCAGCTCTCGCATCAAATCACCATCCTTGACACCAAATGCACAATTATCCTTTGTAGAACCATAGCAATTAAACAATTCCAAACGATACTTAGGATTCTCATTGGCGTCAACCACCTTAGACTTATCGTAAGAAACAGCCTGACCGTCAAGATAGAACTCATCCAAAGTACTGTGTGTGCCTGGGAAGAAACCATAAAGGTCAGCAAACTCGATAAAGGTCATGATAGTACCACCTTCAAAGCCCGAACCTTCATAAGTCATATCGAACTGATTGTTCTCGAGAGAGTATTGTCCCTTGTCACTCTTAACAACTTTCAAAGTAGAACCATCGTTATATCCCCACAACTGAGCCTCACCTTCACCCCAGCCACGAACGGCATTGAATGTAGGAGTATAAACACCAGTACCATCACTAGTTGTAGAAACTACAGTGAATGTCACCTCCAAGGTTTTATTGAAGGCAAGAGCAGGCTCGCCTGCTTCACCAGGACCGCCACTAGCACGGAATGGGGAATTCAGAGCTGTGCCAGTACCCCAAATATTGAACAACTCTATACGATAGTTGCCGTTAGGCTCGAGAGCACCATAATGGAACTTGTTGGCATCAAACTTCAAATCCTGTCCATCAGCCTTGATGGCATCAATGCGGACCAAAGCCTTAGGGTATTTGGCAGCAAAGCCTTCCAAATCGAGGACGTAAACCTTACCATTGGTGCGGGCTTCTGTTGTTTCAAGTTTAACTGTATATTGACCAACAGCCTTTGAGCCACCAGAAACGACAGTTGAAGCGCCATCCCAGTTGCCACCATCACCCCAAGCAGTCAACTTGGCAACATAGCCATTCTTGACATCAGAGGTTACATAGTTATAAATCATCAGCTGACCATCACTAGAACGGATTACACCCAACTGAAGCGCCTCGTCAGAAAGAGACATCACCTTGATCTTTGTTTCATCAGTACGAGTGATACCACCAATATACTCTACAGCATTCAGAGGGTCAATGGTCATTGTGATTGTCTTATTCTTCTCATCAACGGTAAATGTACCTTCAGAATCCTTATAAGAACCATCAGCCTGAACCTGATGAACCTTTACCTTATCATTGCCATCTTCATCCTGATAGAATGTCATGGTTCCCTGACAGTGGTCTGCACTACTGATAGCCCAGGAAATTGAAGCGAAATCGGCATCCCAGCCTGTGGTTTCACCCACAACCGGCTGATTATTGGTATAAGAAGCCCAACATGCATCCTTGCCATAGAAGAAGACAGGACCAACAAACTTATAATGAGATCCATCTGGCTTCAAGTCAAACTCCCAAGTATTATAAAGCTTAGTCTTGTCAAACTTCACATTCTTTGCTACAGAAACCGGACGGATAGCCAATGCCTGATAAACAGGAGTGGTAGTACGGCGTGCAGCATTCTGGTCGAAGTTGTATGCCATGGCAAATCTGTTGTCTGTGGCATTGATTGAACCAGAGAGATAGTAACCGTTCAAACCCTCGCCGGAAACATTGCCCTGAGTACGGGTACCGGCTGCAGGCAAGAAGATAGAGTTACCATTAGGACCGGTAAACTTGTAACCAGCTACATGATTCTCGGTATCCTCTACCCATTCTTTCTTACACTCTGTGAAAAGTTCCTCAAACTCATCGATGGTTGGCATGGTAACCCATGAACCATATACCTTATTGGCTACATCGCGGTCGGTCTTATAAATATCTGCAGAAGCATAATCGTCCAGATTGATAGATGTCTGGAAACCGGTCATATCACCAAATCCGAAGAGACCACCCAACTGCTTCTCATCAGTAGCACCTACATTATACTTAGCCCACTTGGTAGAAAGGCCCAAGTCAACGAGGTCAGTATCAGGATTGAAATCAGCTGGAGCAGTTGTGAAGGTACGGTCTTCACCATATACAGTACCATTTCCGAGGTCGAGATAGGCAGTATAGTGGTAAGTTGTATTAGGCAACAGACCCTCTGCCTTGATTTCGTAATTGTCGTTGATGCCTGCAGCCACGATGCGAACACCGGCACGCACCTTCTCAGAACCCTCGGCACCAGAGATTACGATACCGCTGGTAGCCTCCTGAGGAGCCTTTTCCAACTTACCGGTCAGGATAACAGAATTGGCTGTCAAATCCTTCGGATCGCCGGTGATTGCCTTGGCATCGGTCATGATGGCACTCTGTACAGAACCTTTATAGGTTACCCTACCCTGCAAGGTAACATAAGCCTGATAGTAAACCACATCACCTGGCATACCGGAAACCGTAGCTTGGAACTCATTGCTTCCTGAAGCAGCTACCTTCTCACTCAAGTTATCTTCGCTCTTACCATAGTAGAAGCCTAATGCATAGGCACTGGCATTCTGCTCTTCGAGACCCTTTACCGTGCCATGGAATGTAGCGGATGTCACGGTCACATCAGCAGAACCTGTGGTCACCGACTCATCGGTGAGCAGTGGAGAATTGCTGATAGAATAATCATCATCGCTACAGCCTGTCATGAAGATACCCATGACAAAGGCCATAATTCCGTATAATATTTTATTCTTCATAAGTTTGCGCTATTAAAGTTATTGAATTGTGCAGGAAACAATCTCAATGTCGATGTTGTCGGTTGAGCCACCGTAGTCGCCAAAACCATCCAACTGAATTGACAGGTCGAGACATGTTGCCGTGAAGGTCTGTGTAGAACCGGTGGTATTGGTAAGTGAAACCGTAGTCTCACCGCCATTGGTATCTACTACAACAGCATCAGGAAGATCGTATGCACCTGGTTCCCAGGTCTGCTTGATATTGTTATCAATCAAGGCACACTTAGGAGTCTTGCTCCATGTCACGCCACCCTTAATCTTAAAGGTAACGGTGATGGTCTGGTTCTTCTTCAGCTTCACAGACTTCACATCCTTGAAAAGTCCCACGCCTGTTTCACCATAATGATGGAAGCCGATGCGGAGGCAACCATTCTCAACCCAAATGATACCCTCGTTATGGATGATGGAATTGTCGATAGCTACCTTGGTAGGACCAACAGGACCGGTAGCAATCTTCTTGTAAGCCAACTTAGCTACGAGATAAGAGTTAACCAATCCATTCTCATCCTTTGTCTCAGGAATACCGATAGTAAGATACTGATCATCGGTAGAGTTGCCAAGGATATAGAACTTCTTGCCCTTCAATTCGATGGTGCGCTTATCGCCTGCCACAGCAAATACAGAGATTTCCTTATCGAAGGTCATGGTATTCTCGGTGATTTTCACCTTACCATCTACCTCACCACATTCATAATTGTAAGAGCCATCAGAAGCCTTACTGATAGTCAACTCGAAGTTATCGATTGCCTTGTCGCCAAGAGCAGGAGCCCATGTAGTATTGTACTTACCTCCGATTACGCTCTCCCACGCCTTCACATTAGGAGAACCATTCCACCACAAGAAATCATAAGGAGTCTCAGAATCCAAATTGAAAGTCATCTTGCTACCAACATACTTGTCACCATTGATATCAGCAGTGAACAAGTCGGTATGGATATTCTCGAAAGTTGGAAGAATTGGCTTCACTGTCTCAATCAGATTCTGGTCTGCCTTAGGAATGCAAGCACCCTTGGTAGCAATCACATCCTCTGAAACGAAGTTCCATACAAGATACCAGTTGCCCTCTGAATTGGTACGTTTTGTCACCAACTGAAGGAGGTATGGAGTCAACTCAACAATCTGAATGTCCTGAGTATAGTTGGAGCAAACTGCATCAAAACCTATATTATGCATCGCATAGCAGTCGTTGAAAGTGATGGTAGGCTTGGTCTTGTCGCCCAATCCCAGATTGAACTTGCCCACCATGTTGCTACCTGTGCTGGCACCCTTCTCACCCGACTCACCACGATACATGGTAGCCACACAACCATTCTTAGCATCCATGCTGAATGTCATGTAAGAATCCATGTAAGGATCAGTTTCTGGAATCAGCCAGCTCTGGAAGCCAGGATCCCAGTTTGGTTTCCAGTTGTCAGAACCGAAGAGGATATCCTTATAAACGGCATTAGCCTCGTCGTCAGCAGTATATCCCTTACCGTCACCATCAGGATCGTAAGGAGAGCAATACATTACAGGACCCGTACAGCGACCGATGTTGTAATTGCCATCGCAAGGATACCATTTCTTGCTGACACCTGCAGCGAGCGTCTCGGCAGATGGGAAAGCCTCGCCCGTCTTATAATCCTTGTCAGCCAGGAGGAACCACTTGTCATCGCTCAGGAGAGAGAAGTCGTTCTTTGCCAGATTGAGCTGATAAGGTTCACCATAAACGATACCACCCGGAGTTTCCACGCCGAAGGTTACCTCATAATCACCGGCAAAAGGCAACTCAACATCCAAAGTCTGCTGCGACTTACGTCCCACAGGAGTTATCCAAAGCGGAGTGGCATCAGGAATCTTGGATTCCAGCTTCACGATGTTACCATCTATGGTAACCGTATAAGCCTTACCCTCCACCAAATCTTCTGGAGAGTATGTATTCTTGCCAAATCCGAAATCTTCTGGTGAGCAAGATGCCAACAAGAAGACTGCCATGGCAACAAGAAGCGTATATATAAGATTATGTATTTTCATATCTTCTTATTATTAAATGTTTATTATATTACCTACCCAACTTTACCATCCGGCATTCTGAGTCAGAACGTTACCAGAAAGCGTAATCTGAGTATTAGGAATCTGCATCAGACCCTTCTTGCTGGTAAAGTTGTCAACAGCAAACTTGGTAGCTGCCTCCACTCCACCATTCTTTACCTTGGCACCATTCTGAGCCTTGGCAATTTCCTGTGCTGCATAAGAACCATCCTTGCCGTAACGCATCAAATCCCAGAAGTGAACACCTTCGAAAGCCAACTCGATGGCGCGCTCCTTTCGAATATTCTCAATACTGTAGTCTTCTGGTTCAAGACCCACACGGGCACGTACCTTGTTCAGACCATCGGCAGTGCCATTCAGCTCAGAGTGCATCAAGAGCACATCAGCATAACGCATGATGGTATAATCCTGATAGTAAGTGATGTTCTGATGCTGCTCACCCAACTGGAAGCCCACTTCCTGTCGAGTACCATCGGCAAAACACATTGGAGCATACTTGCGGGTATAATAACCCGTATACTCATAAGAGTCAGACTCATCTGCTGTAAAACCGGCATCCTTGCAGCTCCAGACACAGGCATTGAAACGAGGATCGTTTCTAAACTGCTCTACGAAATAAGGAGTAACCGGGCAAGCTCCCCAACCACTGGCGATGCATATATCAGTAGCACAACGGTTGCGAGGACCCAAATATACCGAGAAGGTATTACCATCACCATTGCCATTGTAATCGTGGGTAGAGTTCAGCTTCAGGTTCAAGACAATCTCCTTAGAGAGACTACCCTGTCCTGCCTTCCAGGTCTTTCCGTCATACCACTTGCCGGCATAGGTTGTTTCCCAGGCATAGTTACCCGTTGAAGAAGCATCCTTGGTACAGGAAGGCATCCAGAAATCGGCATAGTTCTTCTCCAACTCATAGCCACCGTTTTCTACCACATCATTGATGGCAGCAGTAGCCTCAGCCTTGGAACATGCAGGATGCTCCTCGCCGTAATAACCCGTATAATAAAGGTATGCGCGAGCCAGCAAAGCCTCAGCAGCATACTTGGTGATGCGGCCATCATTGGAATCACGGTCCTTCAAAGGATAAGCATCGGCAGGAATATTGGCTGCGGCATACTTCAAGTCATCGAAGATAGCCTGATATACTTCCTTCACCGGAGTACGCGGTATGTTTGCCTCAGAAGGTTCGAGCAACAAAGGCACATCACCAAACAAACGGACCAAATCGAAATAGAGGATGCCACGAAGGGCACGAGCCTCGCCCATGATACGGCCTTCTGCCTTGGTATCACCATTCCACTTGATGGTAGCATCAGCCTGAATCAGCTGATTGCAACGGTAGATAGCCTGATAATAATTCTTCCAATCCGTATTATAGAGATCTGTATATGATGGAGCAACTGTCAAATCAAACTGGTCGATGGCATTATAGTTCTTGGCATCAGAAAGACCCAAGCCTGCGAAAGCCTGCTCGGAGGCAAACTCAGCCGTCAGGTACATGCCGACACCTTCATCGCTCAATGTACGCTGCCATCCATCGTAGCAGCCTACAAGATCCATGTCTGCTGCAGCCGGTGTGCTGTAAGCAGTCTCGGAATTCATCTTTGTCTTAGATGAAGTGTCCAGGAAGTCATCGCATGACGTCAAAGCCATGGAAGAGAGAATCAGGGCACTCATCAATATATGTTTCTTATTCATATTACTTTCTGTTTAAGAGTTAGAATGCAAGATTTAAACCAACGATGAAAGTACGAGGATGTGGATAGTAACCCATATCAACTCCTGATACCCAAGAATCGCTGCTGTTACCATCAGTACCGTTGAATGAACCGATTTCCGGATCCATACCATCATACTTGGTCAAAGTAAAGAGATTCTGCACCTGGAAATAGAGGCGCATCTTAGAGAGTCCCTTCCAAGAGATGAGCTTCTTGAAATCGTAGCCCATGGTAAGGTTCTGCAAGCGGATGTAGTCACCATCCTGCAAATAGAGGTCTGAGAACAACCAGTTACCAACATCTCCGTAGGTAACACGAGGAATCTCATTGCTTGTACCCTCACCTGTCCAGCGCTTCAAGATTCTGCGACTGTAGTTAGCCTGAGATGAGCTAGGATCACGGTAAGACTGTGCAATCTGGAAACCGGCTGCACCTGTGAAGTTAGCACTCAGGTCAAAGCCCTTCCATGCCAGGCTGAAATTGAAACCGAAAGTATACTTAGGAAGACCATTACCCAAGTCAACCTTATCGCTGGCATTGATAACGCCATCATGATTCACATCAACATACTTTACATCACCAGGCTTTACATCTGCCTGATAAATACCGTTACCTGCAGCTATCCAATCGTTGATTTCCTTCTGGTTCTGGAAGAGTCCAGCTGTCTTGTAACCCCAGAAGTAACCGATGGCGTGACCATTCTCTGCACGATAGAACTCCTCGGCATTCTGATAAATCTGATTATCTTTACCATGGATGATACCATCAAGGGTCGGGATATTACCTACTTCATTATGGTTGTAGGCAAAGTTGGCACCTACACTGTAAGTAAAGTCTCTTCCGATGTTGTCATTCCATGAAAGTCCTACTTCGATACCCTTGTTCTTTACATCACCACCATTGATAACCGGACCACCAGTACCGGCAGTAGCCCGGATAGGAGCCTGAACCAACCAATCCTTAGTGCTCTTGATATAGCCATCAAGAGTCAAGGAAAGACGCTGACGGAGGAAACGGGCATCCAAACCAACGTTATACTGCTCTGAAGTCTCCCACTTCACCTTCTCATTAGCCAAACGCTCTGTATAAGCACCCATCACCCAGGCATCGGTACCACCAGTAGCACCAAAGTTGTAGTTGGTATTGGATGTTGTAACAGGAGCCAGATACTGATAGCAGTTGATATTAGCATTACCAACCTGCCCCCAAGAGAGACGGAGTTTCAAGAAATCCAACCAGGAAGCAGCTGACTTCATGAAATCTTCCTCAGTCAAAGTCCAACCGGCAGAAACAGATGGGAAATAACCCCAACGATGTCCCTTGGCAAACTTAGAAGAACCATCGGCACGCATGGTAGCATTCACCATGTAGCGATCCTTCCAAGACCAACCCAAACGGGCAAAGAAAGACTGACCACGGGTAGCATCGTAAGGACCACCACTAACCTTACGGTCAGCATGTCTCTTCTCAGTATTCTCTACATAGGCATGCTCCCAGTCATCAAAGCCTGCAATCAGGTTCACACCATAACTACCTGTTGATTCACCATCATACTTAGTAGTCTCACTACCCAACAAAGCACTGATATGGTGCTCCTTGATATTGAAATCGTAGGTCAGGGTATTGGTCCAAACCAGAGAAGTACCATTGCCATTGCTCTGGTTCACCTTGGTGATACCATTACCACTCTGCGGAGTAAACTTATAAATAGGAGTAAATGAACGATAGTTAGAGCCACCATAGTTCAAACCGAATACGGTCTTGAACTTCAGGTTCTTGATAGGTTCAATCTGTACATAAACATTCGCATCAACCGAAGTACTCTTACTCTGGTTGTAGCGATTCATCATCATAGTACCATAAGGGTTACCATCATTCTTGTTCCAGTCAGAATCAACGGTAGAATAATAGTTACCGTCTGCGTCATAAACAGGAACCAGAGGAGAAGTTGAGAATGCACTGCGGAGGTTGTTGTTATAGATATTGCCGGTACCCATGCCACGGCTATCCTTATAAACAAAACCTACGTGCTCACCAATAGTTACCAATCCATTCCACATCTTATGTTCAGAATTGACACGAAGGTTATACCTTTTATAATAAGAAACGTCAGAACCGCCAATAAGACCGTCCTGTCCGGTATAACCACCAGAAATAGAATAAGTAGAAGTCTTACTACCACCGGTAAAAGCCAGACTATGGCTAGTGGTCAAGGCACCATTGTCTACAGCCTGGTCAATCCAGTCTGTATTATAAACATTACCATTTGCATCCCGGATAGCACTGAGAGAAGTCCAGTCGATAGGCGACATATTATTTGAATTCAGCAAAGCCTCATCCATAATCTGCATATACTGGTTGGAATTGAGCATTTCAAACTTGCGCCCCAGAGTCTGCCAACCTACATATCCATCGTATGTAATTTTGGAAGAACCTTCCTTACCGCTCTTGGTTGTAACGAGGACTACACCATTGGCAGCCTGCGCACCATAGATAGCAGCAGAAGCAGCATCCTTCAATACGTCGATACTCTCGATGTCGGCTGGGTTCAAGGTTGTGATATCACCACCCACACCATCAATCAAGTAAAGAGGCTGAGAGTTTCCTACGGTACCCAAACCACGAATGGTAACACTCATGGCTGCACCTGGCTGACCAGAAGTAGAAACGATGTTAACACCAGGTGTCTG
>ERZ1027057.192-NODE-192-length-11218-cov-3.902535_pt1 | contig 11218 bp, 7 predicted proteins | sample MGYA00519426_ERZ1027057 | MGnify/ENA primary metagenome ERZ1027057 (study PRJEB26926, sample SAMN06164563) | human gut metagenome | biome: ENVO:00009003; feature: ENVO:2100002; material: ENVO:00002003 | host: Homo sapiens | place: USA | collected 2012 ...
GGGCTCGGAGATGTGTATAAGAGACAGGTTATTACTCCTAATACAGCTCCCATTACGACCATGGGATGCAGACGGATTAAACGGCGCTTAAAGAAGTTGCCGGAAGACATTGATTTTCCCCAGCGGTCGTCATACGCATAAGCGATGACAAATCCGGACAAGATAAAAAAGAAGTCTACGGCCAAATATGCATGATTAGGACTTTCGATGATTGGGGCATTTGCCGCAAAAGCATATCCTTCAAAAACATGATACCATAAGACCAAGATAGCAGCTACCCCACGCAGACCGTCGAGCAAGTCGTAATGAGGCTTTGTATCAGAAAAAGCTGCAGATGCTTTTAATTGTTGCATGATTATCGATTTTTAAATTAAACAAATAAACTTTCAAGGTTAATCACACAACAAAGGTAGCCTCTATCCGCCAATAAAAAGTTGTCCTACATCAAAATCGGCTGCCATTATGCCTTATCATTCTCATTCGAGCGAAGCCTGCTCAACGTAGAGAGAGTAATGCCCAGATAAGAGGCGATGTAGCCTAAATTGGTTCTCTGGCAAACATACGGAAACTGTTTCTTGAACTCTTCATACCGCTGTCTGGCCGGAAGTGTAAGCCTTTCCTTATGACTTCTGTGCAGCCTTCTGTATTCATTCTGATGTATGATTCTCCCCCAGTTACAAAACTCAAGATTGGTTTCGAACAGCCGTCTTAAATCTGTCAGTTCTATTCTATACACCTCTACGTCTTCCAGTGTTTCAACAAATTCTTCGCTCTTTTTATTATAATAGAGTTCGTCCATACTGAAGACAATCCCTCCCTCACACGAAAATGAGGTCGTAATTTCTTCTCCGTCTACCAGCCAGAAAGAACGCGTCATTCCCTTTTCTATAAAATAAGCGTATCGGCAGAAAATATTCTCTTTTATAAGCTGATATCTTTTGGGATAATTACATTTTACAACAAGACTTTCCAGTTCCTTCACTGTTTCATCCGATATAGGACATAAGGCCCTCATACACGCTATTACATGCTTCATAATACTATTTCGTTTTTCAAATGACAAAGATAAGCAAGAGAAACAAAAAGCATCACGAACCGCAAAAGATTTTAGCAGAACGCAGGAGAGGTTGCAGTGTTTCGGAAAATAGTTGTATCTTTGAACAAAAGATTAATAGGTAAGGGCTTTACTTTGTTTGTTATGTAAAGTCATTTTATTCAAGGATATTCATCTGCCATGTCTGGAAACTTAACGAACCACATCGAACTGCAATCTTTCGATTTATATAATCGCATCGAACAAATTCACCGTCAGCCTACAGCCGCTCCCGAAAATATCCGGGCCAAATATATTCTTTTATACAAAGTGCTCGAACAGGCATGTTACGAACTGACGGCAGGGGTTACGTTCTCTTTCGCAAATTTGTTTTCACGCCTCGACTATATCTGTAAAGAGAAACGGATGACTCCTTCGGACAAATATGCCATACAGACCATGCGACGCAACTGCAACGCTGCCATGCGCGACGATTTCCGTCCCGTAATGGAAGAATACCTGTACGACCTCCGTGCCATAGTCCGTTTCGTTTCCCTGGCTTTCGATGAAGATATTCCAGCTTCTTTAATTCCGGAAATTCCACATTCGAACCGTCCTTATCGCGGTACGCAGTACTCACGCATCCCCTATATACGCGCAGCCGTAAGCAGTTGGGATGATACAAAGATATTTGCGGCAACCGACAGTGATGAAGATCCTTTCATCATCATTGACTATGCAAAAGGAGGATATAACAGCGACATGCTTTACGTAAAAGACTTGCTTGCTGAAAATCTTCAGCTGAATCTGCTGGATGTACATGTGGATGAAGAGAATCATTATATACCGAACCTGATTGTCATCCATCCCGACTATCTGATAGATATCAGTTCGCTGGCTGCCTGTTTCCGCGAGTACGGGCATCATCCGCTGAACTTTTTCATGAACAAGGTCAAGCCAAAGGCTAATACGGCTCCTATTCTGCTGGGTAACCTGGCCAGCCAGTTTCTGGATGATTATATAAACGAACGCGAAGATGCCCCGGTAGCCTATAGCACAACGGTCAAGAAGTTTTTTGCTTCAGCGGCTTTGGAGTTTTGTACCTGCCCTATTCCCGCCAACTTTCACGAGCAGGCGCAGGCACAAATGATGAACATCCGCTCGTTTGTACACGATGTACTGCCACATAATATTCAGGCTTTCGACAAGCACAATACCTTGCTGGAGGCTTCTTTCATCTGCGAACAGCTTGGCTTGCAGGGACGTGTCGATATGCTTCAAAAGGATTTCAAGGTACTTGTGGAACAGAAATCGGGAAAACGGGATGAATACAACCGGCGTCATAAGGAGGATCATTTCATCCAGATGATGCTTTATCAGGGGGTACTGATGTATAACTTCGGACGGAAGACGGAGGACTTGCAGACTTTCCTGCTTTATTCCAAATATACCGATGGCCTCATGATAGAACATTTTGCCGAAACTTTGTTTCGTGAGAGCATACATCTGCGCAACCGGATAGCGGCACGCGAAATGGCTTTCGGTGACGGAGCTATCGCTTCTGTAACGGAAGAACTGAGCACCGACCTGCTGAACGAGCTACAGGTGAGCAACCGCTTATGGAATGATTTTCAAGAACCGCAGTTGCAGGAAACAATCAATACGCTGAAACGCTGTACGCCACTGGAACGGGCCTACTTCCAGCGGTTCTTCACCTTTGTATCGAAAGAGCAGATACTAAGCAAAACGGGAGGAAAGAATGATTCTTCGAACGGATTTGCCGGCCTTTGGCACACTCCTCTTGCCGAAAAAATCGAATCGGGAAATATTCTGCTCGGACTGACAGTCACCGAAAAGCGTCAAAGCGGACCGGGAAAAGGATATGATATTATCGAACTCCATATACCGCAACAGGGGGAAGACTTCCTGCCCAACTTCCGCACGGGGGATATCATCATTTTTTATGCATATCAAAAGGAGCCCGACGTACGCCAACAGATACTGATGAAAGGCAATATACTCGACATACAGGCTAACAACCTTACTATATTGCTGCGTAACGGACAGCAGAACAAGGATATCATAGGTGGAGCCGATGAAGTGTTTGCCGTAGAACATGACTCGTCTGACTCTTCGGCCATGAATGCCATGCGCGGACTATATGCGTTCCTGTCTGCCCGAACCGACCGTAAAGAACTGTTGCTGGGGCTACGTACTCCGGGGAAACATCCGGAACGTACACTGAACGGTTCGTACGGACGTTTTGACGAACTGATTCTGAAAGAAAAGCAGACGGACGATTACTTCCTGCTGGTAGGTCCTCCGGGAACCGGAAAGACATCGTGTGCCTTGCGGTATATGGTAGAAGAAGCTCTGACCGATCCGGAAGCTTCTCTCCTGCTTTTGTCGTACACCAACCGGGCTGTTGATGAGATCTGTAGCATGCTGGTCGACTCGGGCATCGCAGAAAGTACTCCTTTTATCCGGATAGGCAGTGAACTGTCATGCGATAAACGTTTCGCGCCTTACTTATTGAAGAACAGCCTTGCCGACTGCCCCAAGCTGACGGATATTCAGCAGAAAATAGCTCATACACGCATTTTCACTGGTACTACGACTGCAATAAACAGCCGTCTGCACCTGTTTAATCTGAAACATTTCACACTGGCTATCATCGATGAGGCTTCACAGATATTGGAACCGGACCTGGTCGGTATTTTATCGGCACGCCACGACCGTAGTAACGCAATCGACAAGTTTATATTGATAGGCGACTACAAGCAGTTGCCCGCCATCGCCCAGCAGGAAGAGGAAGAAGCTCGCGTAGATGATCCGCTGTTACAGTCTATCGGATTGAACGACTGCCGCAATTCGCTTTTCGAGCGTTTGTATAAACAGAGTAAGGAGGATTTCAGAAGTATTCTGCATAAACAGGGACGTATGCATCCTGCCATATCGGAATTTCCTAACCAGACATTTTACTATCGTGAGCAACTGGAGCCAGTCCCGTTGCCGCATCAGGAGGAGTGCTTGCCCTACGCCTCCGCACCTGCCCCACAGGATAATCTGGATAAATTAATACAAAGCCGCCGTATGGTGTTTATCCCCGCAGATGCTCCCGACAATCTCGCTTATTCGGAGAAAACGAACATTAATGAAGCACGAATTGTCGCCGCTCTGCTCGAACGTATTTACCGGATGACTTCCGGCACTTTTGACGCCTACAAGACTGTGGGGGTGATTGTCCCGTACAGAAATCAGATAGCGATGATACGCAGAGAGATTGCCAGAAAAGGAATCCCGGAACTGGCCCATATTTCCATTGATACGGTAGAACGCTATCAGGGAAGCCAGCGTGATGTAATCATCTATTCGTTTACCATACAGAATTTCAGTCAGCTGAATTTCCTGACGGCCAATACTTTTCAGGAAGATGAATATGTAATAGACCGAAAACTTAATGTGGCGATCACCCGCGCAAGAAAGCAGTTGTTTCTTACCGGAAACCCACAAATACTGGGGGCAAACATCACATTTTATAAACTGATGGAATATATCCGCATGAACAACGGATATAGCCAGACTGATACCGACGCATTCTGCCGGGGAGATTTCACATTGTCTGAATATATGCCGGGATGGGATTTACAATCGGAAAACTATCCTCTTTCTGAAGCGTTCGACCATGCTTTCCGTCATATAGTAGAAGAAAACAGCAGAATAAACAAGGATGAAGCACGTAACCGTGAACTGACTGCTTACGGAAGATGTGATTTCCGGAACGGAACGGATACCGTTTCTGCATACGAGCAAATACAGCTCTACAACTGCTACTATATGAGGCGTGCATACAGTGCGGCACGTGCTTTGTTCGAAAGCAACGGAGGCTGGCTGTTCAGTGCCGTCCGCAACTTATCGGGACGTGTAGTGTTCTGCGACTTAAGCTACGAAACAGGTGCTTCCGGACTTGCCTTTATCGACGCATGCCGACGACTCCCTCATCTGGATCTGACTTATATGGGTATTTACCCGACAAAAGAAATGGACGATATAGCCTTGCAGTTCTTCCAGTCGGAAGCATATCGCCATGCAACTCACTGTTTCTATCCGAGAATATCGGCTGTACCGGCTTCATTCTGGGCGGCACACGCTGTTCTATCTGAATTGATTATTTTCAATGTTTCCAGTCTTTTCGACCGTATATCGGCTCGGGAAGCCCGATCACTTGCCCTGGAAATCAACCAGCTTGTGCATGCCCGTCCGCTTAACCATTATGCCATCCTTTTCCGTGACGATGCCGGCGAACGCATGAATATCCATTCATACAAGACATTCTGTGCCCATCTTACACAAGAGCTCCGGCCCTTGAATGAACAAATGCCTTTTGCCGGCCAGTTCTTTTACAACTGTAAGGGTGCGGATATTCCAAACGCTGAAACATTCATATACGAAATACGTACAAACAAATAATTTACACACTATAACAACCACTGATATGGATTCACCGAAAACCAGACGTGCAGTCATCATAGGAGCAACCTCGGGCATAGGCTATGAGGTAGCACAGTTATTATTAGCCGAAGGATGGTATCTCGGCATAGCAGGAAGACGCCGGGAAAATCTGCTGGAATTTCAGAAGAAATCTCCCGACAGAATAAAAATCTGTGCACTCGACATCAGGAAAGAAGGGGCAGAAAACGAACTGGAGAAACTAATAGGGGAACTGGGAGGCATGGATTTGTTTCTACAAAGTTCCGGTATCGGTTTCCAGAATTTTGAGCTTTCGCCCGACATTGAACTGAATACGCTTGAAACAAACGGTACAGGATTCGTACGTATGGTAGGATATGCTTTCCGGCACTTCCGCCAGCAGGGTAAAGGTCATATCGCAATCATCAGTTCCATAGCCGGAACTAAAGGCTTGGGTATCGCACCGGCTTATTCGGCAACCAAGCGTTTCCAGAATACATATATCGATGCACTCGAACAATTATCGCGTATGCATCATCTGCATATCAGTTTCACAGACATCCGGCCGGGCTTTGTCGCTACCGGACTTCTGAACGACGGGAAACATTATCCCATGCTCATGTCGCCGAAAACAGTAGCCGCACATATCGTACGAGCCCTACACAGGAAACAGCGCATTGCCGTTATCGACTGGAGATACCGTCTGCTAGTATTCTTCTGGAAGCTTATCCCTGCGGGAATCTGGAAACGGATGCCGGTGAAGAACTAACGTTCTTTGGCTACAATGACCTGCAAACGGCGATATACATAGATAAATGCGGGTATCAAGAAGAGATTGGCAAAAAGCCATGCGGTTGGGTCGCCCACACATACTCCTACAAATCCCCAAAGTGGAACAATAATCACACTTACCAGCACACGTGCTATCATCTCTGAAACGCCGGAAAACATGGCAAGCTTGGTATATCCCGCTCCCTGAATGGAATAGCGGAGTATGCTGAGCATGCCCAGCAAGGGGAAGAAAGAAACATTGAAGTGCAGAAATAAGGCTGTATCGGCTATGATTTCCGTTTCATCAGCAGAAATGAACAGCAAGGCAAACTTATCGGCAAATCCCCAGATAAGAGCTGCCACTACAGCTACATAGATTATCATCATCAGTGAAGCCGACTTAATGCCCTGCCAGATACGGCCTGGTTTGCCCGCACCGTAATTCTGCCCGCTGTACGTAGCCATCGCCATTCCCAGACTGTCGAGCGCGCACATCACAAACATCTTGATACGCATAGCGGCTGTGAAGGCTGCCACACATGCCGTACCCAGCGCATTATTCGCACTCTGAAGCATGATACTGCCAATAGCGGTTATGGAAAACTGAAGTCCCATAGGCACGCCAATGTACATCAGTTGTCTGGCAAGTTCCGGACGGAAGCGACGGTCTGAAGGTTCTGTTTTCAGAATATCAAACTTCCGGTACATATAAAAATAGCATAATACAGCCGAAACTCCCTGAGAAAATACCGTAGCGACAGCAGCTCCTGTTACCCCCCACCCCATAATCAGTATGCAGAAGAGGTCAAGTATAATATTCAAGATTGTCGAGAAAAGCAGAAACCAGAAAGGTGTCTTGCTATCGCCCAACGCACGTATGATGCTGGACAGCAGATTGTAGAAAAATGTACACGGCACTCCGATGAAAGTTACCAGCAGATAGCTGTATGCTCCTTGAAAAATATTCTCAGGCGTCTGCATCGTCCGGAGAATAAAGGCACACAGCAGGCTGGTAAGCAATGCGATGATGACCGACATGACTCCGGCTATTTTCAGACTGACAGAAACATAACGCCGCATCGTCACATAGTCGCGCGCACCAAATTTCTGAGCTACGGGAATAGCAAATCCTCCACAGCATCCGTTGCAGAAGCCTAATATAAGAAAGACCACCGAAGTGCTTGCTCCGACCGATGCCAGGGCATTTATCCCAAGAAATTTTCCGACAATAGCCGCATCAACCAATGAATAAGTCTGCTGCAACAAGTTACCCAGCAATAAAGGTAATGTGAAATTGAAGATCAACGGCAGTGAAGGGCCTGTTGTCATTTCTCTTAATTGTGCCATATCCGTGTCTGTTTCTGAAATAGGTTACAAAATTACGGAAACCCATGGATAATATTGCCGATTTAACAGTTTTCTCATTTTTTATCTTCAAAATCTTGCTATAAATCAAGACTTATTTCAGCGTCTTTCCCTTATCACGCAAATAGAGTAAATGTTTGGGAGTACCAACAACCTGCGACGTGTATATTCCTGTATGTCCGGAAAACAAATAGGCTACGACACAAGCTATGCCCAGATAAATTCCCGGCTCTATACCGAACAGTTCGATTCCCATAAAGGTACAGGCTATCGGGGTATTGGTGGCTCCGGCAAAAACGGCTACAAATCCGAGTCCGGCCAATAGGCTCATGGGCAATGGAATGATAAAAGATAAGGCACTGCCTAAGGTAGCTCCGACAAAGAACAAAGGAGTAACCTCTCCTCCCTTAAAACCAACACCAATCGTAAATGTTGTAAAAATCAGTTTCAAGAGGAAATCATACCACATCTGCTGTTCCGAAAAGAGGCTACGATGGTCGGCACACCCAGTCCGATGTACTTGGTCGTACCCAACAGCCAGACTGCCAAGGCAATTATTATCCCTCCTGCTACCGGACGTAAAGGTGGATAGGATATAAACTTTTTTGCCACTCCTCCCCAGAAACCGATAGAACGTGAGAATGCCATCGCGACAACTCCAAATACAATGCCCGAAAGAGCAACCCACAAGATATTTGAAACGCCCAGTTCCGGAACTACAGGAGCCGGATAAAGCGTATGCTCTACGCCCCAGGAATGGCAAGTCAAATGTGCAAAGGCAGCCGACAAAAAGACCGGAAGAATAGATTCATAACGCATTCTTCCCACAATGATTACCTCCAGGCCAAATACAGCTCCTGCCAGCGGTGTACCGAAAATAGAAGCAAAGCCGGCACTGATACCTATTGCCACCATAACCCGATGGTCGCGTCTGGGCAAACGGAAAAGCTTGGAAAAACGGTCGGCTATTGCCCCTCCCATCTGCACTCCGGTTCCTTCACGTCCGGCTGATCCGCCAAACAGATGTGTCAGAACTGTTCCTATATAAACAAGAGGAGCCATCCGAAAAGGAATTATGTCATGCGGAGAACGGATTTCTTCTATCAAAAAATTATTTCCCCGTGACGCCGTACCTGCCAGGTAATGATACATCAGTCCGATGACCAAACCGGCTACAGGAAGCAGGGCTATAATCCACAGATGGTGTTCACGATATTGGGTTGCCCATTCCAGCGAAACCAACAATAAGGCGGAAGCCGAACCGATACACGCTCCGGATATAGCAGAAAGAAAAAGCCACTTGAATAAATAAAAAAGTAAAGGAAACTGTTGCAGTTTCATCGCAATGTTTTGATTTTTCTGAATCTTCATCTCTTGTCTATATTTTGTCAAACAATAAAAATAACTTCTTCGAAAACGGAAGCCGGATTCTTTTTTCAGACAAGCAGATATAGATTTTCCTGCCAGTCTTACTCCAAAGACCAACTCCGGCAGGAACTATCAGCTACTTTATTAGCGGTTTATAACAGGGAAGTCCCATTCCCCTGACTTTGAATCAGCCTGAATAATCGGTAAAATCGGACAGAATTCAAAATCGGCTGCAAAGTTATACAAAATTCTGCAAACAAAAAACTGTTTCCCGACTCACGTCGAGAAACAGTCACAACACAAACACAAAATAAAACACGACAAAACTACTATGCATTAACGCTCCTTTTCCACTTCTGGAACAGGTAACACTTACACATATTCACATACATCCAAGTGTTTTAAGCGTCTGCATCAATAAAACATTTCTTCAAACGTTTTGGTTTTATGTATTAACGTTTTTTATCATTTTTCATTCAACCGATTACTGAACTCCTTTTTCACGAAGTTTCAGCTGCCAGTTCCATGCTGAACGCAGTGTTTCTTCGATAGAAGTTTCAGCCTTCCAGCCCAATTCATTGTTAGCGTAAGAAGGATCGGCCCACACTTGTTCGATATCTCCGGCACGACGACCTGCAATCTGATAATTCAGCTTCACTCCTGTTGACGATTCAAAAGCATGAATCAGTTCCAGAACAGAAAGACCTCTACCTGTACCAATATTGAATACTTCAACTTTGTCTTTCTGTTTGTTTCCCAGGATACGGTTCATGGCAATAACATGTGCCTTAGCCAAATCGACAACATAAATATAATCGCGGATACATGAACCATCAGGTGTATTATAATCATCACCAAATACACTCAATTTTTCACGGATGCCGATAGCTGTCTGAGTCAGATACGGAATAAGATTCTGCGGAACACCGTTAGGCAATTCACCGATGAGTGCTGTAGGATGAGCACCTATCGGATTGAAGTAACGCAACAGAATAGCATGAATCGAAGAGCCGGAAGCCACAGTATCACGAATAATTTCTTCGTTTATCTGTTTTGTATTTCCATAAGGTGATTCTGCTTTCTTAATCGGAGCCTCTTCTGTAACAGGAAGTTTGTCGGGCTGACCGTATACTGTACATGAAGATGAGAAGATAATGCCCGGAACGTTATGCTTAGGCATCAGCTCCAGCAAGTTAATCAATGAAACCAGATTGTTGCGATAATACAACAAAGGTTTCTGCACTGATTCACCTACAGCCTTGCTTGCTGCAAAATGGATAATTCCTTTAATACCTGGATATTTGGTAAACACAGCATCCATTCCTGCATAATCCAAGCAGTCTACCTGTTCGAATTCAGGACGAATACCTGTAATCTTTTCAATATTATCGACTACATCAGCACGAGAGTTCGAAAGATTATCTACAATAATTACCTCATAACCACTATTCTGAAGCTCTACAACTGTATGAGAACCAATATAACCGGTTCCACCTGTTACCAGAATTCTTTCTTTCATATTGCTATAAAATTACGTCCTTCAAATTTTTTCTTCAACAAAAGTAGAAATAATTATCGAATATCACGTCATCTGTCAGAAAAAACTCTCTCAAATTTATCAAATAAATATGCAAAGGCATAAAAAAAGCAGAACTCTTTCATCCTTCCGGACAGAAAAGAGTTCTGCTCATTCAATATATTAACCAATCAGGTTTCGTGCGGATTACAGTCCAAATAAAACTGCCAGGCCTTTATCTACACCAGAGAAGCCCATGAATGCCATTGCCAGCAGACCAGCTGTGACCAATGCAATAGACATGCCACGCATACCTTTAGGGATATTCACCAGACTGAGTTGTTCACGAATTCCAGCAAAGACGATCAATGCCAAAGCAAAACCGAGAGCTGTAGAGAACGCATAGACAACACCTGTCAGCAAATCATAATTCTTCTGAATAACCAGAATAGTCACACCCAAGATACAGCAGTTTGTTGTAATCAACGGCAAGAATACTCCCAGAGCCTGATACAAAGCCGGAGAAACTTTCTTCAAAATAATTTCCACCATCTGAACCAATGCCGCAATGACAAGGATAAATGCAATGGTCTGCAAATATTCCAACCCGAAAGCATCGAGCACGAATTTCTGGATAAGATAGGTAACAATGGTAGCGATGGTAAGCACGAATGCAACAGCCGCTCCCATACCCG